>Ga0182015_10001729_pt1 | contig 28094 bp, 25 predicted proteins | sample 712P3MmetaG_FD_120478 | JGI IMG/M metagenome (GOLD analysis project Ga0182015, IMG submission 120478) | Permafrost microbial communities from Stordalen Mire, Sweden - 712P3M metaG | ecosystem: Environmental > Terrestrial > Soil > Wetlands > Permafrost | place: Sweden: Stordalen | collected... | reverse complement strand
CGGCTCGCATCTTCACCAAACAGCACAAATTCTGCCGGAAGCCCGTTCGTCGCCAGATTCACTCGTGCACCCACTCCCTTGAAAAATGCTTTTTCCGCCAGCGCCACAGCCAACCCACCATCCGAGCAGTCATGTACGGATTCCACCAAACCCTGCTGAATCAATTCAAAGACGGCCTTCTGCAGCGCCGCTTCTTTCTCCAGATCGAGTTCGGGAGGATATCCCCACAAAGCGCCCAGAATCTCTTTGGCATACTCCGAGGAGCCGAACTCATTCTCCACATCGGTGATATCGGCTGCTTCGCCCGCGCGCAATAGCACGATCGTGCGTCCGGCGAAGGCGAAATGCATCTTCGCAGTTTTGCTGACGTCGTCGAGAATTCCCACAACTCCCAGGACTGGCGTGGGATAAATGCCTTCACCGAGCGTCTCGTTGTAGAAGCTGACGTTGCCGCCGGTGATGGGAATCTCCAACTCCTCGCAGGCCTTGGTGATGCCATCGATGGTTTGCGAGAATTGCCACATGATGTGCGGCTTCTCCGGATTGCCGAAGTTGAGGCAATTGGTTGCGCCCACCGGAGTCGCCCCCGAACACGCCACTTTGCGCGCGGCCTCGGCCACGGCGTGCATCGCGCCAAGCCGCGGATCGAGATAACACCAGCGACTGTTGCCATCAAGGGCCATCGCCAGCCCACGCTGCGGTTCGCCAGCATTCGGATTCTTGATGCGAATCACGCCCGCATCTCCCGCGCCCGGCGCTTCCACTGTGTTGGTCTGCACCATGTGATCGTACTGCTGCCAAACCCAGCGCTTGCCGCAGATGTTTGGGCTGGCGAGAAGTCGCTTGAGGCTCTGCGAGAAGTCGCTGCCGGCGTTGAGCTTAATGTGCTCCGGCATTTCCCGTGGCACGGGAGGCTCCCAGCGCGCGAGCGGACGTTTGTACACCGGCGCATCGTCGGTAAGCGCTTGATTCGGAATCTCAGCGACGACTTCGCCGCGGTGAAGCACACGCAACTTGTCGTCGGTCGTGACTTTCCCGACCTCCACCGCATCGAGGCCCCACTTCTCAAAAACGCGAAAGACTTCCTGCTCGCGGCCTTTCTGTGCCACCAGCAGCATGCGTTCCTGCGATTCGCTCAGCATGATTTCGTAAGGGGTCATGCCGGTCTCGCGCTGCGGCACGCGGTCAAGTTCGATCTCAATGCCGACCCCACCGCGCCCGCCCATTTCGCAGGTCGAGCAGGTAAGTCCCGCAGCGCCCATATCCTGGATGCCGACAATCGCGCCAGTGCGCATGGCCTCAATACAAGCTTCCAGCAGCAGCTTTTCCAGGAACGGATCGCCGACCTGCACGTTCGGCCGTTTAGCTTCCGATGCCTCGCTGAATTCCTCGCTGGCCATGGTTGCGCCGTGGATGCCGTCGCGTCCGGTCTTGGCGCCAACGTAGATGACAGGATTTCCTTCGCCGGCGGCGCGCGCGTAGAAAATCTCATCTTTTCGCACCAGGCCCATGGCGAACGCATTCACCAGCGGATTGCCCGAGTAGCACGGCTCAAACTTGGTTTCGCCGCCCAGGTTCGGCACGCCGAAGCAGTTGCCGTAAGAAGCCACGCCGCTGACTATGCCTTCGAGGATGGAGTGGTTGCGATGAATCTCCGCTTGCGACGCCGCTGCTTGCGTGGGGACAGCCGCCTCGGCTGTCTGGCCTGGGCGAATCCCGGCCGAAGCGGCCGGAAGCGCCCCCTCCGCACGACCAGAAATAGGCCCAAACCTCAGCGAATCCATCACCGCGACCGGTCTCGCGCCCATGGTGAAGATGTCGCGCAGGATTCCTCCCACGCCGGTGGTTGCGCCCTGAAACGGCTCGATGAACGATGGGTGATTGTGCGACTCGATCTTGAACGCGCAAGCCCAGCCGTCACCGATGTCGATGATGCCGGCATTCTCTCCTGGCCCCTGCAACACGCGCTTGCTGCGCGTGGGCAGGCGCTTCAGGTGCACGCGCGACGATTTATAGGAACAATGCTCGCTCCACATCACGCTGAAGATGCCGAGCTCCGTGAGCGTGGGCTCGCGTGCCCCAAGAAGCCGCTTTATTTTTTCATACTCGTCAGAGGTGAGCCCGTGCTGCCGGAGGGTTTCCGGAGGAAAGGCAGAAGTCATGGAGGTGGTCATGGGGAAGCTCTATTGTCGCATTTAGCGGGGCGGCTGGGTAGGGCCATCTCGGCCACTCTTTGGCGCGCGGATTTCGTGGCTACAGCCCCTGACTATACTGGTTGCGATGACTATGAAATCCATCATCGTAGGCACGGCTGGCCACATCGATCACGGCAAGACGGCATTGGTGAAGGCGCTCACCGGAATTGATGCCGACCGGCTGGAGGAAGAGAAGCGGCGCGGCATCACCATTGATCTCGGCTTCGCGCACATGGACTTGCCGGCCCCGGATGATAAGACGACGAATGGCGAGAGGTTCCGGCTTGGCTTTGTCGATGTACCCGGGCACGAGCGCTTCGTGCGGAACATGCTGGCCGGCGTGGGAGGAATTGATCTTGTGTTGCTGGTGATTGCGGCGGATGAGGGGATCAAGCCGCAGACGCGCGAGCATTTTGACATCCTGCAACTGCTGGGCGTGCAGCGCGGAATTACGGTGCTGACAAAATCCGACACAGTAGATGCAGAGACGCTCGAAGTGGCGCGACTGGAGGTGGAAGAGTTTCTGCGTGGGACGTTCCTGAGCCAATCCAGCTTGGATGACCCAAAATCAATCATCGCCGTGAGTTCCCTGACCGGCGCGGGATTGGACGATCTAAAGCGCGCCATGATTGCGGCGGCCGCAGTGACCCCACCTCGGGATGCGCACTCGCTGGCGCGCCTTCCGATCGACCGCGTTTTCACCATGAAGGGTTTCGGAACGGTGGTAACGGGGACTCTGGTGGCGGGGACGATTCGCCGCGAGGATGAACTGGAGGTTTTCCCGACGAGCCAGCGAGTGCGCGTGCGTGGAGCGCAGGTGCATGGCCGCTCCGCGGATGCGGCGGTTGCGGGGCAGCGCACGGCGCTCAACTTAGCTGGCATCAGCACAGAGAGCCTGGCGCGAGGAATGACGCTTGCGCCTCCGGAGACGTTTCAGACCACGCGGCGAGTGGATGTGCAGTTGCGCTTGCTAGCTTCGGCGCCGCGTCCACTGAAAGACCGCATGCGCGTGCACTTTCATTCCTACACGATGGAGACGGTCGCCGAGGTAGTGCTGCATGAGCAAAAGGATCTGGCCCTCAGCTTCGAGGATGCAAAGTCGGCGCGTGCCACCAAAGTGAGGCGGCTGCAACTTCCCGCTGGCTGGCAGGCTTTGGCGCGGCTCAAGCTGCCGGAGGCTGCTCTGCTGTTACCGGGGGACCGCTTCATCATCCGGCAGTTTTCGCCAGTGGTCACGATCGGCGGCGGAGTTGTGCTGGATGCAACGCCCATGCGACGCATGCCCGGCCAGAGCGAGTTCCTGCTGGCTTTAGCGGGAGGCAATCCGGAAGTGATTCTGAAAGCTCGAATCGCACGGCGGCGTCACGAAGGAATCTCGATGTCTCGGCTTATTGCGGAAACTGGCTGGCCCAGAAACGTGATCGAGACCCAATTGGCGCAAGCAGTGAAGAAAGGAGAGATCGTCCGGTCGGGAGATCTGCTCCTGCACCCGCCCGCGCTGGAAGCGCTGAAGTCACACCTCGTCGACACGGCAGGAAATTTCCACAAGACGAACCCCTTGGTGGGTGGGATCGGTAAAGAGGAGTTGCGCGCGCAAGTGAACGCGACCCCGGAGGTTTTTGAGGCAGTTGCGGCCATGCTGGTCCGCGATAAGAAGCTCGAAATGGTCGGAGACCTGATTCGGCTGCCGGGACGCGGCGTAGTGATGAAGGATGAAGAGACCGAATCGAAAAAGAAAATCGAGGACGGATTTGCCGCCGCCGGGCTAAAGGTTCCCGCGCTGCATGAGGTGATCGCCGGGCTGAAGGTGGACAAAGCGCGGGCGCAGAAAATCGTGACGCTACTGCTGCGGGAAAAGGTGCTGATTAAGGTTTCCGACGAACTGGTTTTTCATCGCGGCGTGCTTGAGCAGTTGCGGCGGCAACTGATCGCCTACAAGGAGCAGTCATCCCGCATTGATGTGGCGAAGTTCAAGGAGTTGACCGGAGTAAGCCGCAAATACGCGATTCCGCTCCTGGAATATCTGGACCGCGAGCGCGCGACGCGGCGAGTGGGCGACGCGCGCGAGATTCTTTAGGAATTGATTCATTTCGCGATTTTGTGATTGGGCAATTGAACGGACAGGACCACAACTTCCGCAGTCGATTCAATCGCCCGATCACCCGATCGCACAATTACTCAATTCTTTAGATTTTTTCCTCCGGAAATTCCAGCTCCAGTCCCAGCGGGTCGGTCACGCGGTTGGTAAGGTTGGCCAGGCCGGCCAGCATGTGCAGGTCCACGATCTCGGGCTCGGAAAAGTGTTTCTTGAGTTCATCGAAATCCGTTTCCGTGATTTCGTGCGGGGCGCGGGTCAATTTCTCCACGTAGGTCAGCGCCGCCCGCTCTTTTTCAGAATAGCGCGAATAGTTTCCTGCTTTGAGTGCCGTGTAGTCTTCAGAAGTGAGCCCGACGCGCTTCGACGACGCAACGTGGTGCTGGGTACAGTAGCGGCATCCATTGATGAAGGAAACGCGAAGGTAGATGAGTTCGTACAACTTCCGGTCGAGCGAGCGTCCCACGCTGGCGTAAAAGCTTAGAAAATTCTTAAGCATTTCGGGCCGATGCGCCAGGGCTTTCTGCACGTTGCCGGGCTTGCCCCGAAGCGCGGTGTCATAGATCTCGCGCACTTCAGGAGATGCAGTTTCCGGTGCGATCAAGCTGACGCGTGCCATCAAAATCCTCCTGGACCGGAGCAAATACCCATGATAGATGAATCTTGGGCTCAACGGAATCGGCAGCACGCCGGGCAGATTTACGCCGCACTGCAGCAAAACAATCGAAGTGCCGATATATTCGCCTGAAGGCTATGTTGTGAAAACAACTGGGTTCGTCGCGTTTCTGGTTTGCATCGCGCTGCTGTTGGTATCGGCTCGTCTGAGCGCTCAGAGCACGGCGAAGCCGGATGCCGAGCAGGCCAGAATCCTGACGCTGGAAAATGCCTGGAACCAGGCTATACAGCAGAAAGATGCGCGAGCGCTCCAAATGCTACTCAGCCAGGAGCTGGTTTATGTCGATTACGATGGATCTCTGATGGATAAAGCAGAGTACCTGGCCAGCGTGCAGTTGCCGTCGCTCCATCCCACGCACATCGTTAGCGAAGCGATGACGGGTCATCTCTACGGCGCTGTTGCCGTGGTCCGTGGCGTGTATCGTGAAATCGGCGTGAAGAATGGAAAGCCGTACGCGGTACGGATGCGCTTTACGGACACGTGGATCCGGCGAGGCGAGAGTTGGGTGTGTGTAGCCAGCCATTCGACATTGATCGGCTAATTATGATCGACTAATTATGCTCGGCCAATATTGATCGGCCAATAAAGACTCTCTTTCCTCAGGCAGCGCCCTATCAGTCACTGATGTATCCTTCCCTCTGAATGCTCCTGATTCGTCCTGCTACGGTGAATGACGTGACCCTGCTGCGCACATTGATCCGCGAATTGGCGGAGTTTGAGCGTGAGTTGCATCTGTGCGCAATCGAAGAAGCTGATCTAGTGCGTGACGGTTTCGGGCCGAATCCGAAGTTTCGCGCGCTGATTGCTGAGTGGGACGGACAGGCTGCGGGATGTGCCGTTTTCTTTGGCTATCATTCGACATGGGCGGGGCCGGGTCTCTATTTGGAGGACTTGTTTGTGCGCATGCAATTTCGCGGGAAAGGGATCGGGATAGCGTTGCTGGCCGTGGTGACACGAATCGCATTGCAGGAGAACTGCCGCGCTATGCAATGGGAAGTGCTCGACTGGAACGAAAGAGCGGTCAATCTGTACAAATCACTGGGAGCCGAGTTTCGCGATCAATGGCGACCGGTTTTGCTGACGGACGATGCGCTGCGGCGGCTGGCAGAGAAGACAACATGAGCCCACGGGTTCGCATTATCGGAGCTGGGCTGGCCGGGTCGGAGGCGGCGTGGCAATGTGCACGGCGGGGCGTGGAGGTGGAGTTGTTTGAGATGCGGCCGGTGTGGTCGACGCCGGCGCACCAGACGGCTGATTTTGCGGAGCTCGTCTGCTCCAATTCTCTGAAGTCGGATAGTGAGAATACCGCTCCGTGGTTGTTAAAGGAAGAAATGAGGCGCGCGGCATCGCTGCTGCTGCAGATTGCACGCGAGTGCGCGGTTCCGGCGGGGCATGCGCTGGCAGTGGATCGGCAGTCGTTTGCGGCGAAGGTAACGGAGACAGTTTCACGCGAGCCGCGGATCACGGTGCGCCGCGAAGAGGTGACTTCGATTGAAGAAGCCAATGAACAGCGTGTCACGATTGTTGCCACGGGGCCGCTCACTTCCGACGCGCTGGCCGCCGAGATCGCTCGGTTGAGCCAGACTGGGGATGAGTCAGACGACGAGCCAGAATCTGAGCGGCCGCGGGCGCACACTCCACACTTGTACTTCTACGATTCGATCAGTCCGATTGTGGAGGCCGATTCGATTGACATGTCACGCGTGTATCTGGCGGCGCGATATGACAAAGGGTCAGCGGATTACATCAACTGCCCGATGGCACGGGAAGACTACGATCGCTTTTATGATGCATTGCTGGCGTCGCAATCGGTGGAGGAACGCGATTGGGAGAAGATGAACTACTTCGAGAGCTGCCTGCCGATTGAAGAGATTGCGCGGCGCGGACGCGATACTTTGCGCTTTGGACCCATGAAGCCCGTGGGCCTGAAGGATCCCCGAACGGGACGGATGCCCTATGCGGTGGTGCAGTTGCGTCAGGAAAACTTGCGCGCGGATTCTTATAACCTGGTGGGATTCCAGAATCATCTGAAGTTCGGAGAGCAGGCGCGTGTACTGCGCTTGATTCCGGGGCTCGAGAATGCGCGCTTTCTGCGCTATGGACAGATTCATCGCAACACGTATATCAACGGGCCGGCGTTGCTGCGGGAGACGCTGCAGATGAAGGCGCATCCCAGAGTATTGTTTGCCGGACAGATTTGCGGCGTGGAAGGCTACGTCGAGTCGATCGCCACCGGGCTGATCGCGGGAATTCATGCGGCGGCATTGGTGCGCGGTCATGAGCTTGTGTCCCCACCCCGTGCTTCAGCATTCGGATCGCTGACGCATTACGTCACACAGGCGGACCCGAAGAACTTCCAGCCGGCGAACATTACGTTCGATCTACTGCCGGCGCTGGAGAAGAAGATCCGAGATCGTAAGGAGCGGCACCGGCTGCAATGCAAATTGGCGTTGCAGCAGTTCGACGAATGGTTGGAGCGGGCCGGGATGGTGCTCGCAGCGGGTAAACCTTGAATCGCAGAAGTCGCAGCGAAGGGTCGCGGGAGACGCGGAGAAATGCCGTCGGCAACGAAAATCGAAGTTCGTCGCGCCGGTTCGAAAGATGCGCCGGCGATCACGAACGTGTTGCATCAATCGTTCGTGGAGTTCAAGGCTCTCTACACAGATGGTGGCTTCGCCGCGACTACACCGGGTGCGGAGCAGGTCATCTCGCGCATGCAGGAGGGGCCGGTTTGGGTTGCGCTGCGTGAAAGTGTGGTGCTGGGCACAGTGGCTGCCGTTGTCAAAGACAAATCGGTCTATATTCGCGGTATGGCAGTCCTGCCTGGCGCCCGGGGCTTGGGGGTCGGCGCGAAACTGCTGCAACAGATAGAAGCGTGGGCAAGCAGCCATGGGTACACTCGGCTATTCCTTAGCACCACGCCATTCCTCGATTCAGCCATCCGCCTGTATGAAAAATTTGGCTTCCGCAGGACAGACCAGGCGCTTCACGATCTTTTTGGCACCGCTGTTTACGATGGAGAAGACCCTCCTCAGATAGTTGAGAGAGATCCCGGCCGACCGGGAGTCCGGCTCTCCTCGTACGAGTCACGCTTTCTCTGCAACAAAACGCCGCCCGCATACGTATCCCATAGCGACAGGCAAGACCGGAGCAGCAGGCTTACTTTCCCTGCCCCGTCGCGTCCAATCAACGAAGTGCGATGACTCTGCGAGACCTCATTACCGATGTGCTGCGGACGTTATGGGCGCACAAGCTTCGCGCCTTCCTGACCATGTTCGGCATTGCCTGGGGAATCGTGTCGATCGTGCTGATGGTGGCGGCTGGCGAAGGTTTGCGCAAAGGGCAGGAGGAGCAGTCGAAAACGCTGGGCAAGGACGTGATGATCGTTTTCCATGGCCGCACCAGCCTGCAAGTGGGCGGAACCCACGCGGGGCGGCTGGTGCACTGGGAAGACGAGGATGTGCCGGTGGTACAGGCGGAAGGGCAGGATTGTGAATATGCCATCCCGGAACTGGAGCAGGAAACGGTTCTGACACACAGTAATTTCAACAACGCATCCTTCACCGTAACCGGATCGTATCCGCAGTTTAGTTCCATTCGCAGTCTTGGCGTCGGTCTGGGACGTTTCTACGACTGGGATGATATGCGGGAGGCGAGGCGGGTCGCGTTCCTGGGATCGGACGCGTCCAAGCAGTTGTTTCCAGGCCGCAATCCTGTGGGGGAGAACGTTTATCTGAACGATTTCCCCTTCGTTGTAATCGGCGTAATGGCGACGAAGAAGCAGGATTCCAGCTATGACGGCTGGGACGTCAACAAGGTGTTCATTCCGTTCTCAGCGATGCGGCGCGATTTTCCGGACAAGCCACCGGGAACGCCCACCACTTTCGACCAACTACTGGTCACCCCGAAGTCGGTGGAGCAGCATGAAGCCTGCAAGCACGAAGTGCGGGTCGCGCTGGCGCGCATGCACCGTTACGACCCGAACGACAAGGAAGCCTGTCCGATCTGGGATACGGTGCAGGAAGCAAAAGCGTTCCGCCAAATGACTGACGGCATGAAGTATTTCTTGGGCGCGGTCGGGATCGTGACGCTGCTCTTGGGCGGCATCGGAGTGATGAACGTGATGCTGGTGGCGGTGCGCGAGCGAACGCGGGAAATTGGAGTGTGCAAAGCGCTGGGCGCGCCCTCCGGAACGATTCTGAAGCAGTTCTTTGCGGAGGCTCTGATTATTGCTTTGCTGAGCGGAGCGATTGGTTTGGGCGTGGCCTTCGGCTTTTGCGCTCTGGTGAACTTGCTGCCCATGCCCGACTTCTTTGCCGGGCTGATTCCAGACTGGACCTCCGGTCTGGTAGCCGCCGGTTTGTTAGGCGCAATTGCCGTGGCCGCGGCACTGTATCCAGCGCGGAGAGCGGCGTCGATCGATCCCATCGAGGCACTGCGGTATGAAGCCGGGGGATAAGAAGCGCGCCAAACGCGCGATTTCGCATTCTCGCAAGGAAAACGCGAGAACGTTCGCGCGGCGCGGCCAGATCCTTCGACGGCGAGCGGCGCGTCGTCTCAGGATGACAGAGCAAATCTAAATGCTGATCGAAATCATTCTCGAAGCCTGGACTGCGCTCAAGCGCAACCTGACGCGTAGCTTCCTCACTATGCTGGGAATCGTCTGGGGGATTGCAACGGTCACGCTGCTCATCGCTTACGGCAGCAGCTTCCGCAGCATTCTGGTGCATGGCTTCGACGCGTTCGGCAAGAGTGTTGTGATTTGCTGGCCGCAGCAAACCAGCGAGCAGCCGGGCGGGCAGCGCGCGGGAAAAAAAGTTGTGATCGAACAGGCTGATGTGGACATGGTGAAGGCCACGGCGCCGCTGGTTCGCCATGTCTGCCGCGAAACCGTGCATCGGCCGGGGATCGCTTATGGCGACCGTCTACTGGGAACGGCGGCGGTTCGAGGCGTTTGTCCCGAGTATGGCGAAATGCGGAACGAAGTGCCCTCCGAGGGCCGCTGGATCGATGCTGGAGACGAACTGGAGCGGCGGCGCGTGATCTTTCTGGGGGGACGCACCAAGGAACAACTCTTCAGCGGGCGGCCCGCAATTGGCGAAACGGTGGAAGTGGGCGGCGTACGTTTCACTGTAATCGGCGTGATGGCGCGCAAGATCCAGCTCAGTAATTACTTCAGCAGCGACGATGAATCGGCGTGGATCCCCTACTCGACGGCCGGAGATTTGTGGAACACGCGTTACGCGGCCGTGCTGTTGTTTGAGCCGATCGCACCCCAGTTCGAAAAAAAAGCCATGGCCCAGGTGCTGGCCGCGGTGGCCACACGGCAGGGTTTTTCGCCGACCGACCCGAAAGCCTTCCAGATGTTCGGGCGCGATGAATTTCGTCCGGTAATCGATGCGCTCACTATCGGGCTGCAGGTGCTGCTCGCTTTCGTTGGCGCGTTGACCCTGGGGATCGGCGGTGTGGGCGTGATGAATATCATGCTGGTCTCGGTGGACGAACGGATTCGCGAGATCGGCCTGCGGCGGGCTCTGGGAGCGCGCAAGCGGCATATCAAGTTGCAGTTTCTGGCCGAGACTCTGCTTATCATGATCCTGGGCGGCGCAATTGGAGTGCTGCTTTCCTACCTGATCGCCTGGGCTGTGGGCACGCTGCCCATGATGGGGCCGCTCTTTGAAGATGATTCCGGACAGGGCGACATTCATCTTCGGATTTCAATGATGACCGTCGTGCTCTCCGGCGCGGTGCTGCTGGTAGTGGGTGTGGTCAGCGGGCTTGTTCCCGCTTTCCGGGCGTCGAAGCTGGACCCGGTGGAGGCACTGCGCTACGAATAAACGAAAGTCAGAAGATAAGAAGTTAAAATGCAGAAGTAAAGTCAAAGCCCGGCGAGAGCCCAGCGGTGTTCCTGCCTTTACTTTTGCATTTTAACTTCTTACTTCTGAATTTTCTGTTGTCTTGCCGAATTGATTTGCTCCGCGGCGTCATTCGCAGTACCTTGCTGCTGAGTCCTTCGTAACCTGAGGTGTGCCTTGCCAATTTCCGCCCTAGACGCGATTCCACTTGCTTTCCAACACACCCGGCAACAACTCTTCCAACCTTTCCGGTTCTGGCAATGGACCAGGCTGGCGGTGGTCGGACTACTGGCCGGAGAACTTGGCACTGGCGGCGGATTCCATCGCTCCAACTTCAACTTTTCCCACCCGACGGGCTCCTCGCGTCACCTTATCGACCCCGTTTGGGCGGGAATCGATCCAGCAGTCTTAGGCGGCCTTGTCGCGGTACTGCTGATTGCCGCACTGGTGTTTGGGATCATCCTCATGTACATCAGCAGCGTGATGCGATTCATCCTGTTCGACAGCGTGATGGCGAAACAGTGCCATATTCGCAAAGGCTGGAGCCGCAGGCAGGATCCGGGATGGCGTTACTTCCTGTGGAAACTGCTTTACCTGCTGATTTTCCTGTCGGTACTTGTTGTTCTGATTGGAATCCCTCTGGGCTTTGCCTATGCTGCGGGATGGCTGAAAGAACCGAAGGAGCACTTGCTTCCCCTTCTGCTGGGAGGAGTGGCCCTTTTCTTCGTGCTGCTGATTTTCTTCGTCGCGGTTGCGGTGATTTTTGTGTTGACGAAAGATTTTGTGGTGCCGCAAATGGCTTTTGAGGAAATTGGCGTCATAGAAGGCTGGCGGCGGCTGTGGCCGATGATGCAGTCAGAAACGGCCGGGTTTGCCGGCTACATCGGAATGAAGATCGTGATGGCCATCGGCGCGGGCATTGTGGTTGGAATAGCCACGCTGATTCTGGGTTTGTTCATTGCGATACCGACGGTCGGATTGAGTATTCTCGCCATCCTGACGGGAAAAAGCGCCGGTCTAACCTGGAACGCTTATACGATTACACTGGCCGTGGTGGTAGGCAGCATTCTGCTGGCAATTTTTCTTTACATGGTTGCGCTGATTTCGGTGCCGGTCATCGTCTTCTTTCCGGCCTATTCGATCTATTTCTTTGCGGCGCGCTATCCTGCCCTGAGCGCGGCGCTTTATCCACCAGTTACGCCGGCACTGCGGCCGATGGCCGCACCGTCCGCTCCGCCGGAACAACCGCCACCCTTGCCGCCCCTCCCTGAGCCTGCCGGATGATCTGAAGAACCAGTCTCGGAGAACAAGTCCCGAAGAACAAGTCGCAGGGAACTCTCTCGACCTCTCAGGTGTCTGATGTTGCAGACACGCGCGTGCCGAAGACGAGCAGAGAGGTTTTCTATGTCGTTCTCCATGGCAGGCAGAGGTGCGCGCGGTCCCGAGATAAACGTCACGCCGCTGATCGACGTGCTGCTGACGCTGATCATCGTATTCATGGTCGTAGTGTCGATGGACAAGGAGCAGGGAGAGACAGCCCAGATTCCGCAGCCCGATCAGAAACAGACGCAGAACATTTCACAGCCACGCACGGTCGTCATCCAGGTGGTGTGGACGAAAGAAGATGAGCCACCGACGGTGAAAATAAATCAGGAAGAGGTGCGTTGGGAAGATCTGGAGACGCGCCTCGCGGAAATCTATCTGAAGCGCGCCGAGAAGGTAGTGTTCGTGCGCGGCGACGCCGACGTCGACTTCCAGTACGTGGCCGACGTGATCGACGTGGCGCATCACGCGGGCGTGCAGAGGGTGGGGCTGCTGACGATGGATCGGACGGTGGCGGGGGAGTAAGACGATGTTGGGCAACTGTCGGCGCGCAAGACAAATCAATATGGCCTCTTGAGAAGAAGCCCGGTAGAATAAGCGCATGGTCGCCTGGCAGGATTTCTTCGAGAGCAACCCGAGTGTATGCGGGGGAGAAGTCTGTGCTGCCGGCACCAGAATCTCCGTGACCGTGATTCTCGACAGCCTCGCGGAGGGCTCGACCAAAGAAGAGATTCTCCGCAGCTACCCTTCGCTCAAACCAGCGCATATCGATGCCGCTCTCAACTACGCAGCGGAACTGGCGCGCGAAGAGCGACTCGTGCCGATTCGGGCGAAATGAGATTCAAGTTGGATGAGAATCTTCCGCACGAGCTTGCAGACGACATTGTGCGCCTCGGGCACGAAGCGGATACCGTCCATGGCGAAGGATTGATCGGAGCGGAAGACGCGGTAGTTGTACAGGCTGCTCGAGCGTCGGTCCGCATACTGATGACTTTGGACAAAGGTATCGCCAGCCTGTTGCAATATCCAGTTTACGAACATGGCGGCGTAATACTATTCCGTCCCGATGTATCAGGTCGGCGAGCAGTCCTATCTTTTGTTCGCGAACGCCTTGAGAACCTGATGGGGATGGAGCTTGCGGGACGATTGACCGTTGTCGGTCCCACTCGCATCCGCGTCCGCAAGCGAGAGTCCTCCTAATTCCTCGCTCTATTCTTAATCCAAATCGGCGTTCCTAAAAACCCGAACGCGTCCCGGATCTGGTTCTCCAGAAACCGCTGGTAGGAAAAGTGCAGCTTCACGGCTCGGTTGGTAAACAGCACAAACGTCGGCGGCGCAACCGACGCCTGCGTCATGTAGAGAATCTTTACTCGCGAGCGCATGGGGACCGAAGCGCGCTCGAAGTCCACCGTCTCGATGAAGCGGTTCATGGCTGACGTGGAAATACGCTTGCGACGTTCGGTGGCAACTCGTTCGAGGAGTGGGAAGATTTTCTCCGTGCCTTTGCCGGTGTGCGCCGAAATGAACACGATGGGCGCGTAGTTCAAAAACTTGAGATCGTAACGCAGGCGCTCTTCATAAGCGACGCGGTCGCCCGGGCGTTTGCTTTCCCGCATCCGCATGGCCTTCGACGGCCTGCCGGCTTTTAGCGCGCCGCTGGTGATGAGGTCCCACTTGTTGACGACGATGATCATCGAGCGTCCACTCTCGTGGGCGTAGCCGGCGATGGCGGCATCAAGCTGGCTCACGCCTTCGGTGGCGTCGATGACGAGCAGCGCGATGTCGGCGGCTTCGAGATGCTTGCGCGCCATCACCACAGAAAGCTTCTCCGCCATCAGATGCGTCTTCCCTTTGCGGCGAATCCCGGCCGTGTCGATGAAGCGGAAGCGGCGCCCATCGCGTTCGACAATTTCGTCGACCGCGTCGCGCGTGGTACCAGGAATCGGCGAAACGATGGCTCGATCGGAAGCGGTAAGGCAATTCAGCAACGTGGATTTCCCGACGTTGGGATGGCCGATGATCGCGACCTTAGTTTCGTAGACGGGCTCGATCTCAGCGTCCCCAGTGGTTCCTTCCATCTCCGCTGCTCCGCTTGCCATCTTTTCCTCGGCGATCTCGGCGTGCTCGGCGGTAGCCTTTTCTTCAGGGAGCAAGATTTCAAACACAGCGTCCAGCAGATCGTCGATTCCGCGCCCGTGCTCGGCGGAGATGGGGAACATCTGCTTGATTCCCAGACGATGAAACTCATGCACGATGTGCGCTTGTTTTTCGCTGTCAGCCTTGTTGACAGCCAGAAAGAGCGGACGCCCGGTCTTGCGCAGCAGGCGGACCAGTTCAGAATCAGGGCCGGCAAGTTCGGCGCGCCCGTCAACGACCATGACAATCGCCGCGGCTTCATCGAACGCAACCCGCGCCTGGCGAAAAATTTCCGACGGAATGAAATCCTTGTCCTCAGGAAGAATGCCGCCAGTGTCAATGATGCGGATGCGGCGGCCGCGCCACTCCGCGTCTCCATAAAGGCGGTCGCGCGTAATGCCAGGCTCGTCGCCAACAATCGCCCGGCGCGAGCCGACAATGCGGTTGAACAGCGTGGACTTGCCCACGTTGGGTCGGCCCACAATGGCCAGCGTCGGAACGCCTGCTGCGGTGGTGGCGAGAGTGCTGGTCGAGTTGTAAGTGGGTTGCGTCAAAATGAACTTTAATCTGAGTCTTAATGTGGGGACAGCCGCCCTCGGCTGTCCTTGGGTCGTAAGACCCAAGGATGTTTTGCATCGCAGCAATGCCATGCACAAGCCGGAACTAGCTATTATAGAGACTCCCGTGGCTTTAGGCTCCCAACCCGTACCTCCTTCAACGCCAAACCGCTCCGCGCCTGGCGGCAAGGATGCTTCCCTCTACCAATTCTTCGCTCCGGGCGGGCTGCTCGCGCGCACGCATCCGGCCTATGAATTCCGTCGCGGGCAATTGCAAATGGCGCAGGCAATTGAGCAGGCGCTCGAAGAAAAGCGGCATCTGATCGTGGAAGCCGGTACGGGTACGGGAAAGACGCTCGCCTACCTGATGCCAGTAATCCACTCGGGTAAGCGTGTGATCATCTCGACCGGTACGAAGAATCTGCAGGAACAGCTTTTCTACAAAGATGTTCCTTTCCTGGAGCAAGCGCTGTTTGGGGATCACGTAGGGACAGACCTTCGACAAGCTCCGGGCAAGCTCTCGGCTGCCGGGCAAGGACCCGGCCGGCTCTCCGTTTGTTACATGAAGGGCCGCAACAATTATTTATGCCGCAAGAAACTTTACGACCTTACCGACCAGCCGGTGCTGAGCGGGTTGCAGGAAATCGAACAATATCGCGCCGTTGCCGCTTGGGAGAAAACCACCGCAACTGGCGACCGCGCGGAACTGGCCGAGCTTCCCGAGGCCAGCGCGCTCTGGCACAAACTGGACGCGCGGTCTGACGCCTGTATCGGGCAGAAATGCAGCGAGTGGGAGCGCTGCTTCATCACCGAAATGCGCCGGCGCGGGATGGAGAGCGACATCATCATCGTCAACCATCATCTGTTCTTCGCCGATCTCGCCATCAAGCTGCAAGCTGAGGGCGCGCCCGACGCGGGGATCCTGCCCGAAGCGGCGGCCGTAATCTTTGATGAAGCGCACGAACTGGAAGATGTAGCAGGGAACTATTTCGGAATTTCCGTGAGCAACCTGCGGGTGGAGGATCTGGCACGGGACGTCGAAGCGTCGCTGCAACATAACCGCATGCTGTCCGCCTCATTCTCGGGTGCGCTGGGAAGCCTGCGGGAACGATCGCAGTTCTTCTTTTCGCTGTTGCCGCCGGGTGAGGGACGCTTTGCCTTCGAGTCGCGGCGCGAGTTTCTGGAGGAAAACGGAGACGAATTTCTGGCGCTCAATCAGGCTCTCACGCGGCTGGCCGGCGAACTGGAAGGCCTGCCGCAGAAGCCTGAGGAAATCTTCAACTTCGTGCGGCGGGCGCAGGAACTCCAGGTGCAACTCAGCTTCGCCATGGAGTCGGATGATCGCAACACTGTGTTCTGGATCGAGCGCCGGGGCGGCCGGGGAAGAACGAATTCACCACAGAGACACCGAGACACAGAGAAGACAACGGAAGGCCCGCAAGGTCGGCAGAATGTTTTCTTGCAAGCCACTCCAATCGACGTCGGCCCGATCCTGCGCGAATGCCTTTGGTCGAAGTTGGAGTGCGCAGTACTGACCTCCGCCACCCTCGCGGTCGGCGGAGGATTCGAATACATCCGGCAGCGGCTCGGCTTGGAGCATGCGCGCGAGTCCGTGCTGCCTTCGCACTTCGATTACGAAAATCAGGCTTTGTTCTATGTGCCGCCCGATCTGCCCGATGCTCGAACGCCTCAGTTTACGGCGCTGGCGGCGGCGCGCATTCGCCAACTGCTCGAGATCACTCGCGGACGCGCGTTTGTGCTCTTCACCAGCTACGCGCAGATGAACGATATCTATCAGCGGCTGCTCGGCGAGTTGGAATTCCCCATGCTGCGGCAGGGCGACGCGCCAAAGAGCGCCCTGCTCGAGGAGTTCCGGCTCACGCCGAACGCCGTGCTGTTTGCCACTTCGTCGTTCTGGCAGGGCGTGGACGTGCAGGGTGAGCAGTTGAGTTGCGTGATCATCGATCGCCTGCCGTTCGCGGTACCCAGCGACCCGGTGGTAGCCGCGCGGGTAAAGGCGATTGACGCCGATGGCGGCAATGCGTTTTTTCAATATCAGGTGCCGGCGGCAGTAATCACCTTGAAACAAGGCTTCGGACGCCTGATTCGCTCGCTGCACGATCGCGGATTGCTGGTGCTGCTCGACAACCGCATTCTGAAGAAGCAATACGGACGCGTGTTTATCGAGAGCCTGCCGAATTATAAGAGGACCACTGATATGCGGGTGGTGGAAGAGTTTTTCGGAGCGTAAGTCGTTTTTCTAACTTGTTTGACACGACAAGGGCCCAAAGGACATCCTAAGGGTATGCAGAACATCCTTACACAGAGAAGTTTGCGTTGGACGCCCGATGAGCTGTCTCTTGGGCGCTTAACGGCTGACTACGTTAGCCAGTTCGGGTGGGAACCAGGGACCGACTGGAGTTTCGATGAAGTTCGACAGGAATACCGCTGCACTTTCGGGAACGGACGACGCACGATCTCGGTTCTCTTCTCCCGGGACGAATTGCTTGCCGAACTCGGACGCGGAACCCCGTCGGATGGAATAAGACAAAAGCTCGACGATGCCATGGGTCGCCAGGCTGGCACGGTAGCGTCTTCGCCATGGCTGGCCTAGCCTACGATCAATCGCATGCCCGCTGCAGCGGCTTTCCTGTCAAAAGTAACCGTGTATTGGCATTCCGCCTCTCGGCAACAGCGCTCAATAAGGCAATCGGCAAAATCTGCGCGGCTTGCAGCAAATCGGCGCAGGGCCTGCCGTACGGCATCAGTTCGTTCCACTGCTAGCTCCTGACTCCGAAGCAACGCGTCAAGTGTCTCGACAATTCGATCTTTTCTAAAATCGTAAGACGATTCTAGAACCCATACCAATTCGATGATGACAGCCAGGGAAACAAAACCGGGTGAGCCAGCCGAGAGAGAATCGAATATGCCTACCGCTAGAGCGGTCTGGCGGGCATCGTCAAGTGTAAGGTAGCGAACTAAAACGTTCGTATCGAGACCGATCATCGAGATTCGGATGCGCGCCGGGCGATAGCCCTGTTCATCTCCTCGATAGAAACGGGTTTGTTCCGCTTTACCCGTAGCATTCCCTTAAGTTCCCGCACGGAGCGATTAGCAGGCACGATGGCAAACTGCCCTTTTTCCATTTCCACAAACTCGATGCGGTCTCCAGCATCTAGCCCGAGCGCATTCCGGACTTGGATCGGAATCGTGACTTGTCCTTTAGAAGTTAAAGTAGCGGCTGCCACGTATTCCTTTCTCTCATCATGTTTCCTTACATTATAGTAAGGAACTCCGCGAAAGTCAATATCGCCACGGGAGCTCACACGTACTCTCGCTCCGCTCGCCGAATCTCCCGGTACCGTTCAAACACTTTCTTATCGCTTTCCAATCCCAGCGCGGAGCGGATCGAACTTCCCCGGAAGGTGTGAGCTAACATCTTCCATCCCTTGAACAGGACGAACCCCGGATCATGCTTCAGGGCCGCAGGAACGTGGTGAACCTTCATCCAGCGCTCCGCCTTCCAGCGCATGAATTCCACTTCTTCAGCCGGCAAATGCTCGGTGCGCACCACGGCCGTCGTGCCGTCGTATTCCTCGAGCCGCTCATTCATGATTAACCCTTGATCGCGAAACTCTTTCGTCATGGGCGTGCGCGGATACGGCGTTGGATGCTGAATATAGGGCCAGTCCACGTAGCGCCGGGCGAATTCCAGGTTGGCTTCAATGGACTCGCGCGTGTCGCCTGGACTGCCAACGATCAATCCTCCGACCACATACATCTGGTTGCGGTGCAGGTAATCAATGGCTTTCAGCGTTGCATTGCCGGTGTTTTGGCCGTTGGTACGCTCTGTATTCTTGGCCGAGGCCTTCAGGAATTCCAGATCGTTCTCCAGGATGTTTTCGATGCCCAGAAAAACGTAACGGAATCCCGCTCTCCGCATTAGCGGCGCCAGCGTTTCGCCGTGGTTTGCAATGGCTGAGGTCATGGCCTGCACGAAGTAGTCAAGCTTGTGCAACCCGGCCGCAATGATGGCTTCGCACAGCGCCTCGAAGCGTTTCACGTTCAGCGTAATATTGTCATCCACCAGGAAAATGGTTCGAGCGCCGTGATCGCGGGCGTCACGAATGTCCGCCAACACTCGGTCGAAAGAATAAGTATGGAAGTTGCGCCCGCGCATCTCGATGATGGAACAGAAACTGCAATCGTAGGTACAACCCCGCGAGGTTTCGATCACATCTACCTGCCGGCCCAGCATCGTGTAGCCGTTCAGCACCCGCGCATCGCGGTTGGGCGGGCGAATTTCCTTGTCTTCAAGCCGGTGCGGCGGTCGCGCGGGGTTGTGCGCCCAGCTTCCGCCGTTTTGGTAGGAGAGGCCGCCGATCCGATCGACCCCGGAGCCTTGCTCGATCGCGCGTAACAATTCGCGAAAGGTGACTTCTCCCTCACTGCGCACCAGATAATCGACGCCCATGTCCTCATAAGCTTCGGGCGCAAGGCTGGGATCGTACCCACCCACCACGATCTTCACTCCCGGCCGGAGCCCGCGCACCAGGTCGATGATGCGGCCTGCGGTGCGCCGCTGAAACGTCATGATCGAGAGTCCGACGACTTCCGGATTGAGCTCGCGCACCAGCTTGGTAACCGTTTCACGCACCTGGCGGTGAACCAGGATCAAGTCAGCCACGGCCACCCGGTGATGCGGATCGATGTTTCCCGCCAGTGAAGTGAGCGCCCCATTGGGCATGCGGACACCGGCCGGGGGCATGTGCTCGAAGGAGTCGGGCATGGAAAGCAACAGGATGTTCATTAGCACCTGTCCTTGACTGCCTCGCCGTGATCCCGCGGCGCGGGTCGAACCCAGTGGCGGGGCGAATGTTTCGATTGTAACGCAGCCCGCGGTCGAAACGCCGAACTTAGGTGCGGCCTGCGGACGCAGGTTATAGCTGCTCCAGGCTTTCACCCTCAGAGTGCAATCCTGCTATTTGTGCTCCTCCGCCGCTCCCGGACTCGCCAGCACCCCCACCACAATCCCCGAAGCCTCGCCCTCCGTGTGATACAAGCGCTCGGTGGCCTTCACAAAGTCCGAGGGCTTCGCATCGGGAATGTTGACGAAGGTCTGCGGGTTGCGGTCGGTGAGCGGGAACCACGAACTCTGCACCTGCACCATGATTCGGTGACCGCGACGAAAAGTGTGGTTCACGTCCTGCATGTTGAAGCCGATCTCCTCGACTTTGCCGGGAGTGAATGCCTCAGGCTTTTCGAAACTGTGACGAAACTTTCCGCGAAAAGGCTCGCCACGCACCAACTGCTGATATCCGCCCATCGTAAAAGCGGGCGGAGGCACATCGGTTCGCGGCTTGTCTTTGTCTTCGGGCTTGGGTTGATCGATTTTGCTGTCGGGGTAGTCTGTGGGATACACGTCGATCAGCTTCACATCCCAATCGGAATCCGTTCCGCTGGTCGAAACAAAAAGGCGCGGCGAGATAGGCCCGGCAATCGTCACATCCTCCTGCAGCGCAGGAGTTTCATACACCAGCACATCAGTCCTGCTGGAAGCGAAGCGCTGATCGGATAGCATGTATTCCTGCGGCACGCTCACAGAAACATAGTTCACAAAAGGCACGGGCTTGGCCGGATCGCTCACGTATTCATCGAAGGCGGGCGAGTCGGAAGTCGGCGGATCGAACGAAAGTCCGCCACCCGCGCGGAAATAAAGCGTCTTTGCCTCCGCGTCTTTCGGAGGCCACGCGGAATAGCGTCTCCACACATTCGTGCCGGTCTCAAAAACATACGCCTTAGGAAGTTTCGCGTCTCCATTGCCTTTCAGGTACTGCTCGAAAAACGGAAATAGAATATTTTTCCGGTAATAGTCGCCCGTATTAAAGGAAAACTCCACCCGCCCCAGATGATCTCCCTCGTAACGAGCCCAACCTCCATGCACCCACGGACCAACCACCAGCGCGTTGAAGATTCCGGAGTTGTTCTTATCGATGGCGTGAAAGGTGCTGAAGGGCCCCTGCAAATCTTCGGCGTCGAACCATCCCCCGACAGTCAGCACGGCGCAATGAATATTTTTCATGTGCGGAGCCAGATTCCGCGCCTTCCAATAATCATCGTAGGTGTCGTGGTGAACCTGGTCGTCGAACAGAGCGCTCTTGCCCGCAAGGTACCTTGAGAGATTCCCGATCGGACCCGCGTTCAGGTAAAACTCGTAACCGTCTTTCGTTCCGTAATCGAAGGGCACAGGTGTCTTCGGAGGCAGTTGCGGATTCTCTTGCGGCGTGAAAAAAGCGTAGAAACCGAAGTTGGCGTTCAACATGAACGCCCCTCCGTGGTAGGCATCGTCGCCCATAAAAAGATTGGTCATGGGAGCCTGCGGCGAGGCCGCTTTAAGCGCCGGATGCGAATCGATGATGCTGGCTGAAGTAAAAAATCCGGGATAGGAAATGCCCCAAATCCCGGCGTTCCCATTATTGTTGGGCACGTTCTTGAGCAGCCAGTCGATGGTGTCATAGAGATCACTGGCGTCGTCGACGTCCTGCTTGGATTTCTTGTTGTCGATGTGCGGACGCATCTCGATGAATGTGCCCTCTGACATATAACGCCCACGCACATCCTGGTTGACGAAGATGTACCCCGCCTTGTCGAAGTCAGGCGAGGGCCCAAGCTGCTTGCGGTACAGATCCACACCATACGGCCCAACGCTGTAAGGCGTTCGGTTGATCAGAAACGGGTAAGCGTGGGAACTGTCTTTGGGCATGTATATCGAAGTGAAGAGGTGCGCGCCATCGCGCATCGGGATTCTGTACTCGTACTTGGTGTAATGTTCTTTTACCTCATATTCCGGCGCCTCGGGCTTGCTCTGGGCCGCAATACTGGCGGTGAATGTCAGGGGGATGAGAACCAGAAGGACAAGAACCAGAACCGGCAAGCTGCGACGCTGCATGTGTGCTCCCTTTGCGGATGAACAGATGCTGAAAAAACTCGCTTTTGGTGGCGCAACGCTTTAAGTGCTGCGATAAAGCCCTTCTTAATCTGCGAGGGCTTTCACCCATGAGGTCAATGACCGAGTTTTTCAGCAAACTGTGAAGCCGAATATGCAAGCTACATTTCGGACCCGGCGCCAGTCAAGCGGGACGGCTGCGATGAGCCGTATAATTGAGCTGTTTCGCCACTATGCGCGGCCCGGCTGGTAGTCCCGCCGAGCCGCTGAGGGATGCATGTTCGAAGTGACGGTTGACGATACCTTTGCCGCGGGCCATTACCTGCGCAATTACAAGGGCAAGTGCGAAAATCCGCACGGGCATAACTACAAGATCCGGGTAACCCTGGCCGGTGCCGAACTGGACAAGGCTGGACTCCTGCTCGATTTCAAGGACCTGCGCGAGGTCATGAAGCACGTAATCGATCGCCTCGATCACCAGATGATCAACGATATCGAGCCCTTCACCGTGATCAACCCGTCGGCGGAAAACCTGGCCAAGTATTTCTATGACGAATCGAACACCCGGCTGAAGAACGTGACTAACGGCCGCGTACACGTGAAAAACGTAACCGTGTACGAAACCGATACGACCACGGCCACTTACAGTGAATGACAGTTGCCAGCAGCCGGTTGCCAGTTAGTACGATACCGAAAAGGATCAAGATGGGACGATCCTACAAAGACTTGGTCGCCTGGCAGAAATCGATGGATCTGGTCACGGCGACTTATCGCGCCACCGCCGAATTTCCGAAAGACGAATTATTTGGGCTCACTTCGCAACTTCGTCGTGCTGCCGTTTCAATTCCAAGTAATATCGCCGAAGGACAGGGCCGCCTTTCCGAGAAGGAATTTAGATATTTTCTTGGGCAAGCGAGAGGATCTCTCATGGAAGTCGAAACCCAGCTGCAAATAGCTGAGAATCTCGGCTATCTGCAGAAAGAACAAACAGCCATCGTGTTGCAATCGTGTGCTGAGGTTGGCCGAATCCTAAATGGTCTATTAGCGTCAGTCACCCGGCAATCGGAATCGTAGTACTGGTAGCTGGAAGCTGGTGGCTGGCAACTGCGTTCAATGCAGATAACTGAAATCTACAAATCGTTGCAGGGAGAGTCGACCCACGCCGGGTTACCCTGCGTGTTTGTGCGACTGACCGGTTGTAATCTCCGCTGCCTTTGGTGCGACAGTGAGTATACCTTCCAGGGCGGCCGGAAGATGTCTTCGGAACAAGTGTGGGACGAAGTGAAGCGGCTCAGTCCTACCGGCGGCTTGGTGGAAATTACCGGCGGCGAGCCCATGCTGCAGGAGCGCGAACTCGTGCCCCTGATGCTCCAGTTGCTGGAAGCCGGATATCGAGTGCTGCTCGAAACCAGCGGAGAGCGCCCCTTGGAGCGCGTACCCCCGGCAGTCATCAAGATCGTGGACGTGAAATGTCCGGATTCCGGCGAAGCCAATACGTTTCACCTCGAGAATCTGGACACCCTGAATGGCGACGATGAACTCAAGTTCGTGCTGAGCAGCCGCGCAGATTACGAATTTGCCCGGGACTTTACCCGGCAACATCACCTGGCAGAGCGCGTGAATGCGGTCCTGTTCTCGCCCGCTTTTCGCAAGGACGCAACCGGCGCGCGCGACAGTTCGCACTGCCTGCTTGATCCTCAAGAATTAGCCGAGTGGATGCTCGCCGATGACGTTCCGGCGCGCCTGGGATTGCAATTGCACAAGTTCATCTGGGACCCAGCGCTCAAGGGAGTCTGAGGAATCGCTGATTTATGATTGCAGATTGAAACGGCGGTCCGACCTCCTGAGTCGCCAATCGACAATCATCAATCCAGTCGCTAATCTCTGACAAAGAATGGCTCCTCCAATTAACCCCCGGGCCGTCGTATTACTCAGCGGAGGGATGGATTCCTGCGTGTGCGCCGCGCTCGCGGCCCGGGACTACCCGACGGCGGCCCTGCACGTCAGTTACGGACAGCGCACCGAACTCCGCGAGCGGCAATCCTTCCTGGCGATTTGCCAGCGCCTGAATATCGATAACCGACTCCTCGTGCGCAACGATGCCCTTCGCGCCATCGGAGGCTCCGCCCTGACGGACGAAAACATCGCCGTGCCCGCTTTCCCCGCCGCCAGCCACGACATTCCGGTCACCTATGTGCCCTTTCGCAACGCGCATTTCCTGGCCGTTGCCGTAAGTTGGGCCGAGGTCCTCGGCGCCTCCAAAATCTACATCGGGGCCGTCGAACCAGACAGTTCTGGCTATCCCGATTGCCGCCCGGAGTATTATGAAGCGTTCAACCGGGTAATCAAAGCGGGCACGAAAGAAGGCAACATCGAAATCGTCACCCCGCTCATCGCCATGCGCAAGGCGGAAATTGTCCGCCTTGGCCTTGAACTGGACGCGCCATTCGATTTAACTTGGTCATGCTATAGCCGTGAGGATCGGGCCTGCGGTGTGTGTGATAGTTGCCGGTTGCGGTTGCGCGCGTTCGCGGCAGAGGGGGTCGCCGATCCGATTCCCTACGCCACAATGGAGAAAATCTAGAAGTCGTCGATAGTCGATTCGCTGAATGAAAAAACCTCCGGAGAATTCAACGCAGTTTTTTCAATCGACAATCGGAAATCGGCAATCGACAATTTAGCTGTTGTGCCGGGAGGCAAGGATGAACATAAAGAAGCTTTTCGCACTATCTGCTCTAGTAATCTTGATGCTGGGACTGTGTGCGCTTCCGGTCTTTGCCCAAGGTGCGTCGGGAACCGTGAAGGGCGTTTGCAAAGACGCCCAGGGCAATCCCATTGCCGACGCCGCGGTAGTTTGGGCGAATCAGGAAAATGGCCAGAAATATACCCTCAAGACCAACAAGAAGGGCGAGTATTTCTCGCTGGGCATTGGGTCGGGCACCTACACAGTCACTCTCTACAAAAACGCTGACGACGCCAAAGCCAACAAGGACCCGATCTTCCACCAAAACAAAGTTCCGGTCACCCTGGACGAGAACCCGCCGCTCGACTTCGACATGAAGAAGCTGGCCACCGACGCCGCCAAGGGTCAGGGTTTGACTCCAGAACAGCTCAAGGCGCAGCAGGAAGCCGCGGAGAAAGCCAAGAAAGAAAACAACACGGTGGGACAACTGAACGAAAGGCTGGCGGCAGCCAAAGTCGCCACCGATGCCGGCGACTACGAGACCGCGATTACTAATCTGACTGCAGCCAATGACATCGACGCCACGCGCGATCTCATCTGGTTCAAGCTCGGCGACGCCTATCGCCAGTCAGCCACCAAACAAACCGATCCTGCCGAAAAACAAAAGCGTCTCGACTCAGCCGTCGGAGCCTATCAGAAAGCCGTGCAACTCAAGCAGGCCGTCACCAACGATAAAGACCCGAACGCCAACAAGAGTCTCGCGGCCTATTACAACAACCTCGCCGAGGCTTACAGCAAAGCCGGCAAGACCGACGACGCGATAAAGACCTATCAGCAGGCCATCGCGTCTGATCCCACCGCGGCTGCGCAGTATTACTTCAATATGGGAGCGGTTCTCACCAACGCCGGCCAAGCCGATAAGGCCATCGATGCCTTCGAGAAGTGCATCGCCGCCGATCCCACCCGGGCTGAAGCTTACTACCAGAAAGGTGTCAACCTTCTCGGTAAGGCGACCCTTCAGGGTGACAAGATGGTCGCTGCTCCCGGCACGGCGGAAGCCTTCCAGAAATACCTGGAATTAGTGCCCACCGGCGGACACTCCGAGGAAGCCAAAGCCATGCTGGCCAGCATCGGCGCTCCGGTGGAAACCGGCTTCGGCAAGAAGAAGCCGCCCAAGAAGTCAAACTAGACCCCCGGGGTCGATTGTCATCCTGAGCAAGCGTTCTTTGCGACGCAATAACGCGCGTTTGGCTCACTTCCTTACCAAGCGCAGTGGTACTCACAACCAGTCCAGGGGCGGCTCACCCAGCCGCCCTTTTTCCATCCCCCCGCCACTTCGACATTACCAAGGACTATGTACTTACTGTCCTTACACTCCTTACCGCCAGCCCTGTAAAGTGTAAATACCAGGCCAACTCCGGTTGGCTCGCTCTCCCTTCTGTGGTGCGTGCAATTCCCTAATCGAGGACTGAATGGCATCGCCCGGCATCTCGGCAATCTCAGTGTCTCTGGAAGGCTATTCCGGCAGCGGCAAAGTGGCTACGCCCGCCTTGCTCGCCGCCATGCTCCGCGCCGCGGAAAAAATCAGCGATCTCATCTTTTCTCCCGGACGTCCCCCCCAGGTTCAGGTCTACGGCCAGCTCATTCCGGTACAGGTGCCGGGACTGGCTAGCCTTACTCCCGATGACACCCGCCACATCGCCGCCGATCTCATTGGCGACAACAAACAGGCGGTCGCCACCCTCCGCGAAGCCGGATCGTGCGACATTTCCTACGGCCTGGCCGGCGTCGCGCGTTTTCGCGTCAACATCTTCATCCAGCGCGGCAGCTGCGCCGTCGTCATGCGCGTCATCTCCACCGCCATTCCTGATCTCGTCTCGCTCCGCTTGCCCGCCCACCTCGCCGATGTAGCCAAGCTTCGCGATGGCATCGTTCTCGTCACCGGGCCCGCCGGATCGGGCAAGTCGTCTACTCTGGCCGTGCTCCTCGACTGCATCAATCGCGAAAAGTACTACCACATCATCACTATCGAAGATCCCATCGAGTTCCTGCACAGCCACAAATGCTCCACCATCCATCAGCGCGAACTGCATAGCGACACTCCCAGCTTCGCTCACGCCCTGCGCTCCGCGCTGCGCCAGGCTCCCAAGGTTATTCTGGTCGGCGAGATGCGCGACCGCGAAACCATCGAGATCGTCCTCGAAGCCGCCGAAACCGGCCACCTGGTTCTTTCCAGCCTCAACACCATGGACGTGCCCAAAACCGTCGAGCGCATCGTCAGTTCTTTCGCGCCGGCCGAACAGCAAAACGTGCGCGAACGCTTCGCCAAATCATTCCGCTACATCATCTGCCAGCGGCTCCTGCCCAAGACCGACCGCAGCGGCCGCGTCCCAGTCGCCGAAATCCTGAAAGCCAATCCCCGCACCCGGGAGTGCATCGAAAAAGGCGAACGCGAAGGCAAGACGTTACTCGACGCAGTGAAAGCCGGAGCCACCGAAGGCATGCAGCACTTCGACGGCGAAATCGCCCAATTAGTCCGCGCCCGCGTAGTCGACCTCGAAACCGGCATCTCCTTCGCCACCAATCCCACCGTGTTAGGACAGGAACTAGCCAGATAGAGCAGAAGTCGGAGTGCCGATGCTCGTGTGGGGACAGCCGCCCTCGGCTGTCCGACCGGGCGCAGCCCGGTGGCTGACTGCAGCAATGTCAAATCCGCGAGGTCTGGGAGGAAAACCTAGCTTGGCAAGCGAGGAACCCGCGAAGGGCACGACTTCAAGAGCCTGCCCTGAGCGAAGCCGAAGGGTGCCGTAAGCCCGCAACGCGAAAGAGCGGCGCTTCAGCACCGCGTAAAGCTCCAAAATCGGCGTGGCTTCAGCCGCTGGGTCTATCATCTCCACATGCCCGCACCGCCCACCCGGTCCCTTGTCCTAACCTTCGAAGACGCCCGCCGCGTCGTCGAAGACCATGCCTCGCGCTTAGCCCCTGGCGCGCAAGAAACCGCCGACCTTCTCCATGCCGCCGGACGAATCCTCGCCGAACCCATCGCTGCCGATCGTGATATCCCTCCCTTCCCGCGCTCCACCCGTGATGGCTACGCGGTCCGTTCAGCCGATCTGTCGAAGCTACCGGCCAAGCTGGCCGTGATGGGAGAGATCAAAGCCGGCCCGCTGCAAGCTCCATCCGCCCTGAATCAAGGCGAAGCATTCTCCATCATGACCGGCGCTCCGGTGCCGCCAGGCGCGGACTCTGTGGTGATGGTGGAATACACGTCGCAGCACGGAGATTCTGTCGAAATCGCAAAGGGTATCGCGCCGGGAGAAAACATTGTCCATCAGGGGGCCGAGGCCAAACACGGCAGCCTCCTGATCGGCCGCGGCACGCGACTCGACGAAGCCGCCATCGCCCTCGCCGCCTCGGTCGGCAAATCGCGCCTGCAGGTCTCTGTTCGTCCGCGCATCGCCGTACTTACCACGGGCGATGAGATCGTCGAGCTCGATGCCGCGCCCGGTCCCACGCAGATTCGCAACTCCAACAGCTATTCGCTCGCCGCGCAAATCCAGGAGGCCGGCGGCGACCCGGTGATTCTGCCGATTGCTCCCGACGAGCCGCGCCGCCTCCGCCAACTGAT
>Ga0182015_10001728_pt1 | contig 28100 bp, 20 predicted proteins | sample 712P3MmetaG_FD_120478 | JGI IMG/M metagenome (GOLD analysis project Ga0182015, IMG submission 120478) | Permafrost microbial communities from Stordalen Mire, Sweden - 712P3M metaG | ecosystem: Environmental > Terrestrial > Soil > Wetlands > Permafrost | place: Sweden: Stordalen | collected... | reverse complement strand
GGCGAACATCCACCTTATTCTTGGCGGCAAGGACAAGGGCAGCGACTACAGCGTGCTCAACGATCTTCTGCGGCAGCGGGTGAAGCGCGTGTACACGATTGGAGCGGCGGCGGAGAAAATCGAGTCGCAGATCGTTTCTTCGAAAAACGGGGGCGTTGAAGTGGTCCATGCGGAGACTTTGGAGAACGCTCTGCGGAAGGCGAACGCCGTGGCAGTGCCGGGTGACGTAGTGTTGCTGGCTCCCGCTTGCGCGAGCTTTGATCAGTTTAAGAATTATGAGCAGCGCGGGCAGGTGTTTAAGGAGATTGTGCGGGCGCTGGGGTGAAGCGCTTTTCGACAGAGACACGGAGAAATCCGCAAGCCCGCCGCGGTTGAAATACCTTTGGGCACGCCGGCAGTCCAGGTTATAGAGATCCTTCGACTACGCAAGTGCTTCGCGTTCGCGAAGCACTCGCTGCGCTTCAGGATGACAGTGTGAAGTCTGGCTGACATTCTTGGCTATTGCGATCCGCACCGCATCCGAACCAAAACAATCAACAATCAAAAATCAACAATCGACAATTCCTCCTCCGCGCATCCGTGTCCTCGTGGTGAAATGAACTTCCCATGGCAAAGCGAGTGAGTGTCGATCGCTGGCTGTTTACGGTCACCATGCTGCTGGTATTTGTGGGGCTGATTATGGTGTTCTCGGCGTCGGCAGTGATGGCGCGGGAGCGGTTTGGGTCGCCCTATGCGTTTTTGTCAAAGCAGTTGATTTGGGCTGCGGCCGGCCTGGTGGCCATGGTTGTGGCGATGCGGGTGGATTACCGGCGCTACAAAAATCCGGCACTGGTGTTTTCGCTGCTGGGGCTGACCACGCTGCTGCTGATCTCCGTGTTTTTTCTGGACCGCTCGCACAACACGCACCGTTGGATCCACGCGGGAGGGTTTTCCTTCCAGCCTTCGGAACTGGCCAAGCCGGTGCTGATTCTGTTTCTTGCCTACTTTCTCGAGGGGCGCAGCAAAACGATGAGCGACTGGCGCAATACGCTGGCGCCGGCGGCCGCGCCGGTGGTGGTGCTGCTGGGGCTGATTGTGTTGCAGCCGGATCTGGGCACCGCAATCGCTTGTGCGGGAATTGCGGCTTGCATTTTGTATGTGGCGGGCATGCGGCTTCGGTATTTCGCATATGCGTTTGGAGCGTCGCTGCTGCCCCTGTATTTTCTGATCTTTCATGTGAGCTTTCGGCGCGACCGAATTCTGGCTTTTCTGAATCCGTATGCGGAGCGGCAGAAGGCCGGGTTTCACCTGATTCAATCTTTGATTGCTGTGGCTACCGGCGGGATTACCGGCACCGGGCTGATGGAAGGCAAGCAGAAACTGTTTTATCTGCCGGAGCCGCACACTGACTTTATCTTCGCCGTGACCGCGGAAGAGTTGGGGCTGGTGGGAGCTCTGTTGGTGGTGACGCTGTTTGCCATCTTCCTGTGGCGCGGGATGCGGGCTTCGTGGCGCACGGAGGACATTTTTGGACGATACCTGGCTGTGGGGATCACGAGCATGGTGGTGCTGCAGGCGTTCATCAACATCAGCGTGGTGCTGGGGATGATGCCGACGAAGGGGATTCCGCTGCCGCTGGTGTCGTATGGGGGGTCGTCACTGTTTGTGACGCTGGCGTGCGTGGGCGTGCTGCTGAATATTACGAAGCAGGCAGAGTGAAGAAAGTCGCCACGGATTTGCACAGACATTCACGGATTGTTCTTGGAAGTTTTGTTTATCCGTTTGAATCCGCGTAGATCCGTGGCTAGTTCTGGCTGTGGTTTATAGTCACTTCATGCGGGCCATTCTGGCGGGCGGTGGGACGGGGGGACATGTGATCCCGGCGCTGGCCATCGCCAACGAACTCAAGAAAAGTTATAGCGCAGAAGTGCTGTTCATCGGGACGGCGCGCGGGATCGAGAACCGTCTGGTGCCGGCGGCGGGGTATCCGCTGCAACTGGTGCGGGTGGGCGCGCTGAAGAACGTCAGTCTGATGACCCGGGTGAAGACGGCGTTCGATTTGCCGCGAGCGGTCTGGGACGCGAGCCGCATGCTGAATGAGTTTGCGCCGGATGTGGTGATTGGCGTGGGCGGATATGCGTCGGGCCCGGCGATGCTGGCGGCGGTGGTGAAGCATGTTCCGACGCTGGCATTTGAGCCGAATGTTGTGCCCGGATTCGCGAACCGTGTGGTGGCGCGATTTGTTTCGGGAGCGGCGGTGCACTTTGAGGAGACGGCGAAATATTTTCGTCACGCGGAAGTAACGGGCGTGCCGGTGCGGCAGGCGTTCTTCGAGATTCCGGTTCCAATGAATAAGAAACGCGGCGGGACTCCGACTGTGCTGGTGTTTGGCGGGAGCCAGGGGGCGCACGCCATCAATGAGGCGATGATCCGATGCTTGCCGGAGTTGCGGCGGCAGGCGCCGGGGATTCACATCATTCATCAGACGGGCGAGCGTGACTATAATGACGCGCTAGCGGCGTACAAATCTTTAGGTGAGTCGGCGGAGGTCTTTAAGTTCATCGAAGACATGCCGGCGGCGTTTGCGCGGGCGGATTTGGTAGTGTGCCGGTCGGGTGCGAGCACGGTGGCGGAAATTACAGCGGCAGGAAAGCCGGCAATCTTTGTGCCGTTTCCGCGGGCGGCGGACGATCATCAGCGGGTGAATGCCGAGGCCCTGGCGCACTCGGAAGCGGCGGTTGTTGTCGAGGAGTCGAAGCTGGAGGGGGTCTGGCTGGCGGAGACGATTGCGGCCTTGCTCGGGGAGCCACGGCGGTTACAGGTGATGAGCGAAGCGGCGCGGGAGTTAGCGCATCCTAACGCGGCGCGGGATATTGCGGCGATGGCGGCGCGGTTGGCGGGGATAGAAACAAACTAGCCACGGATTCGCACGGATTTTCCCGGATTGATTGAGGGAGACCCAAGATTCCTCGCTCGTTTTCGCCCCTTCGCGGCTGCGAACGAACTCGGAATGACAAGATTAGAAGTATCCATGTAAATCCGTGGCGAAGAAGTTGACTTATGTTTGCCAAGATTCAGCAGATTCATTTCGTGGGGATAGGCGGGATCGGCATGAGTGGGATTGCCGAGGTGCTGCTGAATCTCGGGTACAGGGTTTCGGGGTCCGATCTGAAGAGTTCCGGGGTCACGCAGCGGCTGGCTGGACTGGGCGCCGCGGTGTTTGAAGGACATCGGGCAGAGAATATTGCCGGGGCGGAAGTGGTGGTGACGAGTTCGGCGATTGCAGCGGAGAATCCTGAGGTGCTCGAAGCGCACAGGCTGCACGTGCCGGTGATTCAGCGGGCGGAGATGCTGGCGGAGTTGATGCGATTGAAGTATGGCATCGCCATCGCTGGCATGCATGGCAAGACGACTACGACTTCGATGGTGGCGGCGGTGCTGGCCGGCGGTGGGCTCGATCCGACTGTGGTGGTGGGCGGACGCGTGGATGCGATGGGGTCGAATGCGCGGCTGGGGAAGTCGCAGTATCTGGTGGCCGAGGCGGATGAGAGTGACCGGTCGTTTCTGAAGCTTTCGCCAATTCTTTCGGTCGTGACCAACATCGACCGCGAGCACATGGATTGCTACCGCAATATGCGCGACGTCAAGAAGACGTTTCTGGAGTTCATGGACCGGGTGCCGTTTTATGGGATGGTGGTGGTGTGCAATGACGATCCCATGCTGCGGCGGTTGCTGCCGCAAGCACAGCGGCGGACGGTGACCTATGGGACGAAGCGCGGATCGGATTTTCTGATCAAGTTGGAAGAGGGTTCCGCGCCGTCCAGCGTGAATGGCGAACGCGGGCCTTTGAGCCGCTTCCGGGTAAGTTACCGCAAGAAAGATTTGGGCGAGTTCACGCTGCATGTGCCGGGAGTACACAACATTCTGAATGCGACGGCGGCGATCGCGGTGGGTGTAGGGCTGGATGTTGGAGTTGAGGCGATCCGCGCGGGGCTCGATCAGTTCCGCGGCGTCGACCGGCGCTTCCAGTTGCGCGGACGGGCGGCGGGCGTGAGCGTGATTGACGATTACGGGCACCATCCTACGGAGATCAAGGCGACGCTGGCGGCGGCGCGGCAGTGCGGATTTCGCAAGGTCCATGTGGTGTTTCAGCCGCACCGGTACACGCGCACGCGGGATCTGATGGAGGAGTTCACCACAGCGTTTAGCAATGCGGATTCGCTGTTTGTGCTCGACATTTATGCCGCCAGCGAGAAGCCGATTGACGGCATCAGCGGAGAAGGGCTGGCGCGGACGATACGCGAACAAGGTGGGCGCAGCGCTCAGTATGTGAAGTCTTTCGGGAACGCGGTAAGCGCGGCTGCGGCGGTGGCGGAGGAAGGAGATATGATTTTGACGCTGGGCGCGGGCAGCATTTCGCAGTTGGGGCCGATGATTGTGGAGAAGCTGAAGGAGCGCGAAATTGGGGCTTAGGCCGCAGCCAGCGAAGCAGTGGCTTAGCTGTTTGGGTCGGAACAGGGTTGGGCATACAAAGAGGCTATTCACCTTCTTAATTGCTGTGGGTACCCCTCCCTAAGCGGGGCGATTAGAATCATCCTGTTAACGGAAAAACGCACAATAATCTCCTAGAATCAGCAACTTACGGGCACAATCTTGACAGCACAGGACTTAGCTCTGCGCTAAGAGAGCAATAGGATTGTGATCCCGCACTGCCTCCGCGACCATGATCGTCTGTTGTGGTTGTGGATAACAAGGTTAGATGTCACACGGGCGGAGTGGCAGGACTGCTGTCTATTGGATCTCAGATCGCTTGGTCCCGGGACATCCTTGGCGTCTGAGTCTGGCCCTGTGGCGGGAGCCCTGCCGGAAGGCGTTTTTCGGTGCAACTGCCACAGTTCAGATATTCGTAGGGCCGAGGAACTTTTGCCTGAGACTTCCCGTATCTTCCATTGCTAACGGATAGGGGCGAGGTCCGTCCAATCTGCCAGATGGAGCGAAGGTGATGAAAACGACGCAGGGTTGGGGATGGCTGGCGGCTGGGGTGCTGGCTCTGGGATTGAACGGCTTTTATCAGGATGGCGGCGGCGCCTGGGCGCATCGGGTTGTGGATGGGCTTGCCGACCGGTCGGGGAGTCTGGCAGATCTGGCTTCGGAGGGGGCTGACCGGTTCATGGAAAAAGTCAACTTTGTTGCGGCGCGGAACGAGACTGCGTCCTGCCGTTTGGCTACTACGATGGCTCGGCTCCAGACCAAGATGGCTCGCACACAGAGCGGAATGGCGCGCTTTGAGGCCATGTCGGCCCGGCAGGAAGCAGCGCTCGCGCGAGTGGAAGCCGATCGGGCGGGGGTTGAGGCGCAGGTTGCCCGTGTGCGCTTTGCGCCGGTTGCGTTTAACAGCGTGAGGCTGGTGGCTTGTCCGCGGGTGCGCGTGAATGTTCCCCGCGTCGATGTTCCGGCGGTGCGTGTTGAGGTGATGGGTACGGGGCCGATTTAAGGTTCTTTCCTCCTGTCGTGGCGGACGCGAAGAAACTGTCGCGTCCGCTTTTGTTTGTGGACAGTATTTGTCTCGGGGCGGCCGGGCTTCGCCCCATCGGCAAGCTCCGGGCAGGCTCCGGGCCGGACAGCCGAGGCGGCTGTTTCTACGTGGTCCGTGGCTGTCCTCCGAGTCTGGTGATGCCCAATGCGATTCCTGCCTGTGCAAAAACCTAATATTTTGTCTGTCTCATTGCGCGAAATGTAGTTATAGTTTGAAGGCTCAGCGATTCACTAGCGACAACTGACCTGATTGATGGCGCGGAAAAGCAGTTCCACCATCCTGCAGGAGGAGTTGTACCCACCCGGCGCTGGCACTGCGCGCGAGGAGATTGAGGACGCGCGCCTGGTCGACCTGGATGTGGACGAGGAATCTCCTTTTCTGCGCGGGCAGAAGCGCGTCTCCGCCCGCCGAAGTTCTCTTCCCAAAAAAACTGCGAACCGTTTGCTGTGGAGTGTTGTCGCCGCGGCAGGGATGTGTGGAGCTGCAGCAGGAGCGGCCGCACTTTATCACTATGGCGAGCACTCGTGGCGCTTCCGCGTGGAGTCGAGCGACAACATTGAAGTCACGGGCATGCAGAACGTGACCAAGGTGCAGATCATGGAAACGATGGGCGCCGACATTGGGCGCAACATCTTTTTCATTCCGCTGGCCCAGCAGAAGGCGCAACTGGAGCAGATTCCGTGGGTGGAATCGGCCAGCGTGATGCGTTTTGTTCCCAACCGCCTGAAGGTGGAGATTCACGAGCGCACGCCGGTGGCGTTTGCGCGCGTAGGGCCGCGCATGTCGGTGATCGACGCCGGTGGGACGCTGATGGAGCTGACGCCGAAGCAAAAATATTCCTTCCCCGTGATTCTGGGGATGAATCCAGGGGAGCCGCTTTCGACGCGTGCGCCGCGGATGAAGACGTATGCCGAGATGGTGCGCGATCTGGATTCAAGTGGCGCGCGCTATTCGCAGGATCTGAGCGAAGTGGATCTTTCCGATCTGGAAGATGTGAAAGTGCGGGTGAATGATCCGGCGGGCGATGTGCTGGTGCATCTGGGATCGTCGGACTATCTGCGGCGCTACAAGGTTTATGTAACTCATGCCCAGGGTTGGCGACAGCAGTTCCAGAAACTGGAGTCGGTGGATCTGCGCTACGACAATCAGATCATCGTGAATCCGGACCTGCAGCACACCGCCAAGCCGGCGGCGTTGAGCCCGGCAGCTGCGAAAGCGGCGGCAGCGGCAGGAGTGAAGCCGGTGGCGCTCATCACTCGCCTGGCTCCGCATGACCGTGCTGTGCCTAAACCTGCTTTTGAATTGACGGAAAAGAAACTTGATCCGAAAGCTGCGGCGGCCGGAACCAGGAAGGCGGCCCCGAAAGCCAAGGTCAAGAAGACTGTGGCGAAGAAAGGGAAAGCAAGTGCGGGCGTGAAGAAGGCAGCGTCCACGGGGAAGCGCGGGGCGTCCACAGCGGCGACGAATGCGGCGGCAAGTAAGACGAGTTCACCGGGTGGCCATGACGCCGGGACATTGCAGGCCGCGGGTGGGAAACAGTCTCCATCACCGAAGGCAACAACAAAATCTTCCGGGAACCACGGCGGTCAGAAGCCCAGTCCGGCGGTCGCCAGGAGTCAGATAAGTTCGGGGCCGAGCCAGTGAGAGTGCAACTTCAAAGCGATGTGCGAAATTCATTGAAGAATTTATTGGGGTGTTCATAAAGAATGGCGAACCAGCAGGGAAATTTTTTGACGGCAATTGACGTCGGCAGTGCAAAAACCTGCGCCCTAATGGTGGAGGTCACCGACAACGGCCTGCGCTATCGCGGGCACGGCGTGGCGGAGTCGCGGGGGTCGCGCAAGGGCGTGATCGTGGAACTGGAGAAGGCGGTCGCCTCGATTCAGAAGGCGGTGGAAGCGGCCGAGGATTTGGCTGGAGCGGCGGTGGAGCACGCCATCGTGGGCATCGGCGGAGCGCATGTGCGCGGAGTGAATAGCCATGGTGGAATCAGCCTGGGCACACGTCCGCGAGAGATTGGCCGTGATGAGATTAAGCAGGCGGTGGAGCGGGCGCGGGCGATTCCGTTGCCGGACGGCCGCGAGGTGCTGCACCTTCTGCCGCAGGAGTTCATCCTGGACGATCAGGCGGGTGTTCATGATCCGCTGGGCATGATGGCGGCGCGGTTGGAAGTGCGCGTGCACCTGGTGACGGTGGCGGCGAGCGCGGCGCAGAACGTGATTACGGCGGTAAATCGCGCGGGCGTCCACGTGGATGACACCGTGTTTGAACCGCTCGCGGCGGCCGATTCCGTGCTGCGAGCCGACGAGCGGGAGTTGGGTGTGTGCCTTGCGGACGTCGGCGCAGGTTCCACCGAGCTGATCGTTTTCCTGCAGGGCGGGGTGGCGTATACCGGAGTGATTCCGGTGGGCGGCGACCACTTCACCAGTGACCTATCGGTGGGTATGTGCACGCCGCTGGCGGCGGCGGAAAAAATCAAGAAGGTGTACGGCAATGCCATCGTCACTTTGATTCCGGAAGGAAACGAAGTGGAAGTGCCATCGGTGGGCGACCGGCCTTCGCGTCTGCTGCCGCAACGGCTGGTGGCGGAAATTCTGGAGCCTCGGGCCCGCGAACTGTTTGAGATGATGCGCGAAACCCTGCGGCAGAGCGGCATGTTCGAGCTGTGTCTGGCGGGCATCGTGCTCAGCGGCGGAGGATCGCGGCTGCCGGGAATGTTTGATGTGGCGGAGTCGGTGCTGCGGCGTCCGGTGCGGCTGTCGTGGCCTACGCCGCTGGCGAAGATGCCTGCCACGCTGGCCGAACCGGAGTTCGCCACGGTGCTCGGCATGGTGGCCTACGGACAGCGGGCACGAGTGGCGCGCGGGTTTCAGGGGGATCGATGGGGATCGAGATTGAAGGCGATGCTGGTGGGATGAAGAAGTCGCCGGCGAGTAGCGAGTGAATTCGAGAAAGGATTGAATCAACGAGGTCAGTGAATCGTTGAGTCAACTACGAAGAGAGAATTTACAAATGGTGAAAAAAATGACAAACGATTCTAGCATTCGCATCAGCTTCAACGAAGAGCCTCTCAACGATGCCAAGATCAAGGTCATCGGCGTGGGCGGCGGCGGCGGCAACGCGGTCAACCGCATGATTGATGCCGGAGTCGAGGGCATCGAGTTCATCGTCGCCAATACGGATTTGCAGGCGCTGCGCATGTCGCGCGCGCCGGTGAAGCTGCAACTGGGCGTGAAGCTCACGAACGGGCTGGGTGCGGGCGCGAATCCGGAAGTGGGCCGCAAGGCTGCGCTCGAAGACTCGGACAAGATTATCGAGGCGCTGGAGGGCGCGGACATGGTGTTCGTGACCACCGGACTGGGTGGCGGCACGGGCACGGGCGCGGCTCCGATCATCGCGTCGCTGGCCAGCGAGATGGGAGCGCTCACCGTCGCCGTGGTCACCAAGCCGTTTTCGTTCGAAGGCAAGCGGCGCATGACGCAGGCGGAAAAGGGCATCGCTGAGCTGATGGAATCGGTGGACACGACCATTGTGATCCCCAACGAAAAACTGCTGGCGGTGGCGGAGAACGCTGGATTCTTCGAGTCGTTCCGCATCGCCGACGACATTCTACGGCAGGGGGTGCAGGGAATTTCCGACATTATTACGATTCCCGGCATCATCAACCGCGACTTCGCCGATGTGAAAACCATCATGGCGCGCATGGGCTACGCGGTGATGGGAACGGCCACCGCGAGCGGCGCAAATCGCACCACGGAAGCGGCGCGGCGGGCCATCGCATCGCCCCTGCTCGAGGCGGGCGCGATCGATGGAGCTCGCGGCATTTTGATCAACATTACAGGCTCGGCTTCGCTGAAGCTGGCCGAGGTGCAGCAGGCCTGCACCATCATCCAGAGCGCGGCGCATGAAGACGCCAATATCATCTTCGGCGCGGTGATGGACGAAAAGATGAAGGACGCGGTGAAGATTACGGTGATCGCCACCGGTTTCCGCGAAGTAATCCGTGCGCAGCGGCCGGCGGAAGGGCGTCACTCGTTCGCGGCGTCGCATGATGATGCTATGGGTTTCCCTAATATGGATTTTCCCGATCCCGTGGGTCCGGCACAACCCCGGTCGGATTCCTTTCCGGACCAATTTCGCGAATCAATATCCGAGCCGATGAGGCATGAGCACTCCGCGATGGCGGAGTCCTTGCCGGTGGCGATGGGCCACGGCGGAGGCGAAGTGATCTCGCTGGATACGATGCGAGGCGCGATGGTTGCGAACTTCGAGCAGGACGACCTGGATGTTCCGGCGTTCCTGCGCAAGCGCGGCGAAGTGATGTGAGCGGCGAGAGCGCAGGAATCGAGCGTGGGAGAGCAAGTTGCGGGTGGGACCGGCGGCGGAAGAGGAAAACTCTTGCATAGATGACCCGTATCTTTTCAGTAACGAGGTATCCGTTACTGACGGCTCTGGTACGAAAGTAAGTCCGGTTTAAGTGCTTGTTCCATAATGGTTTATATCGAAATTAATGTTTCTTGCAATAAAAACTTTGTTATTGCCCGAAACCCTCTAACTCTCGTAGTATCGCGGAGTTGGGTGAAGTTTACGGTCAAGACCGGCAGACTGGCAGGCTTCGTGCATCGGAATACGTCTAGGAAAGCCGGGGATCAGAGGAACGAGTTAAAGATGTCCAGGATGGGAACCCGCTATTTTCGTCTGATGGTGATGGCAGGAGCGCTGCTTCTCGCACCGGCCATATGGGCGGCGCACGTGAGCACGCACGCCCTGAATACCAAAACGAAATCCACGAAAGTGAGTGAGACCCAGCGGACCAAGCGGCGGATGCGGCATTTGGCCAGCGGTCGCAGTACTCGCCACAGAACCGTCAGCGCCAGCGCCGGGAGTCATAGCGCAGCCGTTACGCGAGCCTCGGCCAGCAACCGCCGGCATACGTATCACGAGCGCTTTTTCATGAGTTCATTCGCCGATGGGATCACTGGCGGCGACGTTACTGAGGGCGAGGACTCCGTCGTGCGGCAGGCGGCTATTGATGCCTTGGGGAATATGAACGGCACGGTGGTGGCGATTGAGCCGACCAGCGGACGTGTGCTGGCCATGGTGAATCAGAAACTGGCGCTTTCGAGCGGCGCGCAACCTTGCTCGACCATCAAGCTTTCCGTGGCGCTGGCAGCGCTGACCGAGGGTGTGGTTTCGAAAGAAACCGAGGTCTCGCTCGGGGGCCGCAGCCGGATGAATCTCACCGAAGCGTTGGCCCATTCGAACAACGCATATTTCGAGTCGGTGGGACGCAAACTGGGCTTCGAGAAGGTCGCCTATTATGCGCATGAGTACGGTCTGGGCGAGCTGGCAGGCTACGATATCGCAGGCGAGCAATTGGGCACGTATCCGGACGAAGTGATTCCGGAAAAACTGGGCGGCGTGGGCAAAATGTGTTCGTTCGGCGAAGGTGTTTCCATGACGCCGCTGCAGTTGGGCGCAATGGTTTCGGCGATCGCTAACGGCGGCACGCTTTATTACCTGCAGCATCCCACATCGCCGGAAGAAATCGCGAATTTTCAGCCGCGCATCAAGCGCCAACTTGATATCGCCCCGCTGATTCCGGAAATCTCCGACGGCATGGCGGGGGCGGTGCAATACGGTACGGCGCGCCGGCTCGGGATCAACTTTAGCGAGGAAGAGATCCTGGGCAAAACCGGGACCTGCTCCCATGCCGGAACTCGTTTCGGTTGGTTTGCCTCCTATGCGAACACCAGCAGTGGCCGCGTCGTGGTGGTGGTTTTCCTGCAGGGCGGACGGCCCACGTTCGGACCCAAAGCGGCAGAAATCGCCGGACGCATGTACCGCAATCTTTACGATCACAATTTTTTCCTGGCCGGTCCCATAAGGCCCGCGGATACCGCTTCCGTGCGGTAAAACTCGTAAGCAACGCACTATAGTCCAAGAGCGGTGTAATTCTGATTTGCAATTCTGCCATCTGCCCAAGAGCCTCCAGACTGAGGATCTTCTAGTCTTGCCACGTAACTCTAGTCCTACAACACACGTGGCTGCTCCTTAGCAATTCCTAACCTGGAAAACGTGAATGCCGCCGATGTGATAGGGAGAGGCTCGGGCGCTCAGCGGGAGAATCCGGTTCGTCCGACGCTCACCAAGGTCTTTGTGAAAGATTGGAGCATCGTGGGCAAACGATGAATGCAGTTACTGCAATGAACGGCAGCTACGACCACCGCCTGGTGGCGCTTTCCATTGTACTGGCGATGGTTGCCTCGTATGCTGCGTTGGATCTGGCTGGCCGCGTAACCTCAGCGCACGGTTGGGTGCGTGCTGTTTGGCTAAGTTGTGGGGCCGCGGCGATGGGCCTGGGCATCTGGTCCATGCATTACGTCGGCATGCTGGCCTTCACCCTGCCGACGCCGGTCTTTTACCATTTTCCCACGGTGGTGCTTTCGCTGCTGGCGGCGATTGCTGCTTCTGCGGTGGCGCTATTCGTGGTCAGCCAGACGAGGATGACGATCTGGCAGGGAATCGCAGGCAGCGTGGTCATGGGTGGCGGGATTGCGGCCATGCACTATATCGGCATGGCGGCCATGCGCTGTGCGGCGGTGATTGTATATGACCGCGGAATTGTTGCGCTGTCGATTGTGCTGGCCATTGTGATCTCGATGGTGGCGCTGCAACTTGCATTCCGGCTGCGGGATGAGAACAGGACGAGCTGGCGGAAGATCATAAGCGCGCTGGTGATGGGTAGCGCCGTTCCGCTGATGCACTACACCGGGATGTGGGCCGCCGGATTTCACATTTCCGGGATCGCGCCTGATCTCACGCACGCCGGCGGAATTTCTACGATTGGTGTCGTAAGCATCAGCGCAATCAGTTTTGCCGTACTGGGAGGCGCCATCGCTTCCTCATTCTTCGACCGGTTCCTGGGCCTGCACAGAGGCGATCTCAACGCAGCCCGGGAGCGGGAGCTGTATTTCCACACCATGGCGGAGGCGATTCCCGAGATTATCTGGACCGCTGACACCAACGGTGCGGACGACTACTTCAATCAGAAGTGCTTCGATTACACGGGGCTGACCTTGGAGCAATTGCGGGGCGCAGGATGGACGATTATGGTCCATCCCGATGACTTGCCCGTGTGCGCGGCTCATTGGGAGAGCGCGCTGCGTACGGGAGAACCCTACGACGTGCAGTATCGCCTGCGACGCAAAGATGGAACCTACCGATGGTTCTTATGCCGCGGCAACCCCATCCGCGACTCCAAGGGAAAGATCATCAAGTGGTTCGGGACCTGCACCGACATCGAAGATCAGAAGAAGAACCAGCAGATTCTGGAGGAACAGATTCTGGAACGCACTACGCAACTGGCCGACATCAACACCCAGTTGCAAAACGAGATGATTGAGAAAGATTTCGCCCGCAACGAACTTGATCGACAGAACGAAAGCATGATGAGGGAACTTGAAAAGCGCACGCAGCGGGCGACCATGCTGGCGAAGATGGGCGAACTGCTGCAGAGCTGCGTCAGCCGGGACGAGGTGATCTCGGCCGCGCTGGGTTTTGCCCCCAAGATATTTCCTACCGTCCCCGGAGCGATGGCACTGCTCGATGCTTCGCGGAGCGTGGCTGAAGTGCTCGGCTCGTGGAGCAGTTGCCATCTGGCCACGCCGGTGTTTGAGCCAATCTCCTGCTGGGCTCTGCGCACGGGGCACCCCCATCTGGTAGCCGCGGGCGATTCCACAGCACCCTGCGAACATGCGGCAGGTGTAAAGAATACATATTTATGCACCCCGATCCTCGCCCAGGGTGAGACCCTCGGGATTGTGCACTTCCAGACCACGGATGAGGTGCCGGAGCTGGATGCATCGGAGCTCTCGTTTAAGACGACATTTGCGGGACAAGTGGGATTGTCGATTGCCAACATAAGACTGCGGGAGGCGCTGCGAACCCAATCCGTTCGGGATGCCCTGACCGGTCTCTATAACCGGCGGTACCTGGAAGAGGTGTTAGCTCGCGAGGTGCGGCGCGCCGCAAGAGCGGCACAATCTCTCGGGATCCTCATGATTGATCTCGATCATTTCAAGAGTTTCAACGATACCTATGGCCACGACGCGGGCGATGCGGTGTTGCGTGAAACCGCAGCGTCCCTGACCAAGAGCATTCGGGCTGAAGATTTCGTATGCCGCTTCGGCGGCGAGGAGTTTGTCGTCATCCTGCCCACGGCGGACCTGGGAGCGTCGTCCGCACGAGCCGAACGCGTGCGATTGAAGATGAAGGAACTGACTGTCCTGCACCAGGGCAGGTCAATGGGGATGCTCACAATTTCCGTTGGAGTGGCGGTATTCCCCGCGCATGGCACCTCGCCCCAGGAGTTGATGGCGGCGGCCGATGCCGCGCTGTATGAGGCCAAGCGTAATGGGCGCGACCAGGTAGCGCTGGCATCTTTGAAAAGCGTTGAAGAGGCAGGGATGCACAGCGCAGAAAAATCAGTTGCCAGCGGGAAGTAGTTCTCAGAGTTCGATGCCGCAGACCCGGCCCGTTATTTAATCGCTTGTGGGAATAAAAACGCCCAGCCGTGCGTCCCAATGAATCGGTCCGAGATAACTATTTTTTTCGCTCGTCGCGCTCGACTGCTCCGTCTTTGATGTGGACCACGCGGTGAGCGTATTCGGCGATGTCATGCTCGTGGGTGACCAGCACAATGGTGTTGCCCTCACCGTGCAGGCGGTCGAACAAGGCCATAATTTCGCCGCCCGTCTGCGAATCGAGGTTGCCCGTGGGTTCGTCCGCCAAAATAATGGAAGGCCGATTGACCAGAGCTCGGGCGACGGCGACGCGCTGCCGCTGGCCGCCGGAGAGTTCATTCGGCTTGTGGGTCATGCGCGATTCCATACCGACGGCGGTCAATGAAGCCTTGGCGCGTTCGATGCGTTCATCGGTAGGAACGCCGGCATAGATCAAGGGCAGTTCCACGTTATGCAGGGCGGTGGCGCGGGCCAGCAAGTTGAAGGTCTGGAACACGAAGCCGATTTCCTTGTTGCGGATGCGCGCCAGTTCATCGTCGTCGAGTTCGCTCACCAATTGGCTGTTCAGCCAGTATTCGCCTTTCGTGGGCGTGTCCAGGCAGCCGATAAGGTTCATCAGGGTGGACTTTCCTGAACCGGATGGTCCCATAATGGCGACGTACTCTCCCCGCTCAATGCGGAGGTTGACTCCGCGCAGAGCGTGGACCTGCTGCTCCGAGCCCATGTCGTAGGTCTTCCAAAGATCCACAGCCGCAATCATGCAGGACTGGGGCGGCGCTGAAACGGCCGTGTTGGGCATGCTGATCACTTCTGCGGTAGCCATGTTCTTCTCCTGCTCCGGTGCCACTGGGTTCTCCGTGTTTTGATTCGATTAAGCGGGCCCCGTTTACTGTTGCGACTGTGAAACCCGTGGTTCCAGACTGCTCTTCGATATCTCAATTCGTCCGCACCCAAGAGACCTTCCCCGTTGGACGGGTGAAGAGCGCGAACGTCACGAAGATTCCTCTTCCTTCTTGGGAACCGAATTATCGATCTTGACGCCGCTTCCAGAACGCAGCGTGCGCAAAACCTTGTAGCTGCCGGTTATGACCTCGTCCCCCTCGCGCAGGCCATCGACTACTTCGATATCGGTAGTGCCTGCGACCCCGGTGGTAACGGGCACGAACTCGGCCTTCTTATTGCGGATCACGAAGACACCCTGCACGTCCTGTTTCTGGTCTTTGTCCCTGTCCTTGGATGCAACTTCTTTTGGGGCCGGTGCGGCGGCATGCACGGAGCCGGGGGCGGTCTTCTCCTGCTCCAACTGCGCCTTGCTGCGAACAGAGAGCGCCTGGATGGGCACGGTCAGTACGCTGCTGCGTGCGGCCGTCGTGATCTTGGCGGTAGCCGAGAGGCCGGGACGCAGATCGGGAGGAGGATCGGTTACGTTGACCACGACTTTAAAGTCTTTGGCTTCCTCGCTGGTTGTGGCCTGCTGCGAGGTGGCCACGCCGGTGGAGCGCACGATGGCGTTGTCTCCGATCTCTGAAACCGTCCCGTGGAAAATCTTTTTCGGGATGGCGTCGATGGTTACTTCGGCTGACTGACCGAGATGCACGTTCACGATGTCCGTTTCATCCACCTTTACTTCAGCGGTGATGACCGACATATCGGCCAACGTAAGCAAGGTGCTGCCAAGTGCATTTTGAATGCCGATGACCACGGATTCGCCTTCGCGAACAGGCAAGTTGGTGACCACTCCGTCATAGGGAGCGGAGTAGGTAGTTTTCTGCAGCACATCGGCGACCCGAGTAAGATTGGCCCGCGCCTGGGCGACGTGCCGATCGGCGGAATCTTTCTGAGCTTTCGCCTGGGCGACGCGCGCCTTGGCTTGTACCAGCCCGGAGTCCGCCGTGGCCCATGCGTTCTGGCGACTGTCGAAATCAGATTTCGCAATCAGACCATCCTTGAAGAGATTTTGCGCGCGATCCCAATCCAGCTTGTTACGCGCATAGTCGGCCTGAGCGCGCAGCAGGTCGGCATCCGAGGTCCTCGTGGCCGCGTCGGCCGCGAGGGCATCGGTTTCCGCCGCCTGGACCGAGGCCTGATTTGCGCTCACATCGGCCGAGGATTGCACGTTTTCCAGTTGCGCCAGCAATTGACCCTTCTTTACGTGATCCCCTTCCTTAACGTACAGGTGGGTGATCTTGCCATAAGCGTTGGCGCCGATATTGACGTACGTCTTCGGCTTGATCTCGCCCGACGCACTCACCACTGACGCCAAGTCCTGGCGCTGGACCTTGCCGGTCTGCACCGTGACCACGTTCTTGCCGCTTTGATGCACCGTGATGCCGACGATGATAGCCAACAGCACCACCACGCCGACGCCGATCGCGATTTTCTTCCAGGGTTTCATGGTCTCGCCATGGTCCAGGTCAGACTACGAAGGCACTCCCCCGTCGAGCACTCCTATACCTGCTGTTTAGGTACGTTCCTGCAAAAAGGAAAGTTCCATGTTAAGGACTGCCGAGAGCTGCTTGGGGAATCCAAGCGCTGAGAGCGTCGGACCCGAAGCAACTATTATAGCGTGAGGATAAAGCGGCATGGCCAGTTCTGGGTTTTGACGAATTGAGCCCACTTGTAAGAGCGCTCTAGTGGGGGTAATCTTTGCTCCAGGGTGCCCGCAGTATGTAAAAGTGCAGTATCTGGATTTCGCCGGTGTGTGCACCGTAGGCGAGGCATCGGCCGCCGCCGGGCCGGGTCCATGCAACTAGCACCTTGTGGGTTGATTCAGAGCGAGCACACGGCTTTTTCCTCGGGGGCAGGAGAAATACAGGGGAAACAAATGGGTACCTGGTGGGTGGTTCTCGTCCTGATCGCTGGTTGTGCCGTCAGCGCTGCGCAGTTCGAACCGAGAAGCCCCGCTCCCGCGGACCTCGTATCGTACGCGGCGGGCATCCCGCTGTCAGCTGAACAGGTTGACGAGCGGTCATCCGGCGCTGCCGGGGGCAGATCACTTGTGACGAGAAGCAAGGTCTTCCGTGACTACTCGGGAAGGATGAGGGTCGAAGGGGGCTCGGGGAGCCCCAACGAGTCTTACGTCTTCTTGATCGACCCAAGCAGCGGAACTAGGGTTGTAATGTCAACCAAGGACAAGGTGGCCTATCGGCTTAAGGGAGCGAAGCAAGGAGAAAGCGGCTTCGCCTACGGTGCGGCGGGCCTAGGCGACGCCCTGCCGCCGGGGCATTGGGTGACAAGTGTCGAGGACCTCGGGCGCCGCGTCATCGGCAGTCTCGAGGTCGAAGGCCAACGGATTACCCAGACATCGCTCGACGACCCGCCAGCCGTCGCGACTTACGAGCGCTGGTACTCCCAGGAACTGAAGGTGACCGTGTCCGCCACGGCGTCAGGCCCCGTAGGGACTCACGCGGCCCGCCTTCAGAACCTGGAGGCAGGTGAGCCCGACCCTGCGCTCTTTTCCGTTCCCGCGGGCTACAAGGTCATCGACCTAAATCCGGGCACAGGGCTGGCCCAGCCTTAATTACTTGGCCCGTGCCCACCAACCAAGACTGTCCCACCTTTGCTTTCCATTGGAAAGCGGGTCGGCGTTTGCGCTCCGTAGCGCAGGCCTGAATCGTAGATGGAAGGCACGCAGTGGCGAGTTGACTCCAACCACAACTCGATCATGGCTGTCGGCAACGGCGGTGCCAAACCTGTGACGGCCGGTATTACGCTCTTCTATGATCAAGGCACGAAGCAGTACCGCATGGAAAAGCGGATAGAGCCCGACAGCCAGGTCTGGGTGAATTTCGCCGATCTCATTCAGAATCGAATCCCCGATAAGGACGGCAACGTCTTTCCGGAGGACACAAAATCTGGGACATACAGCATCCAAGTTATCAGCCATCCTTTGCAGGCGGTGCTGTACGAAGGCAAGGTGATCACCGACAAAACCTACGGCCACGCCACTTACGGCTGCATCATCTGCTGCGGCTATGATTCGACGGGCTTCGATCCCTTGACGGCATATACTGGGCTTGACGCTACAACTGGCGTCAGCGCCATGGGCACTAACACCTGCACGAATATCTCACAGTCGATCGATGACTTCTTCCCCACTTGGTGGCCCTCCAATGCTTCGATCTTCACGATGGCAGTGGGCTCGATGACGGGCGTTTCCGTCGGCACGGGAAACACAAATGCCTCAACGACCACGTTACCCGTCGGAGGGGAGGGCATCGACCGTCCGCCGCATTGCCCGCAGCGGCCTGCCGTTGACCAAGGCATGGGCAATGTGCAATGCCCGAGCTCAGACGCACTGAACGACCTGACAGCGTTAAGCATCACCCTCCTGTTTCCCGGCCTAGAAACCGGCATCGGCGCCGTGGCGACAATAGAGGTTCTTCCTGATACGGGAGACTGGAACGGCTCTCAAATCCAGGAAACGCTGACGACCGCGAGCAACAGCTGCCCGGCAAGCTGGGGTAATTTGTGTCAGGGGTCGTCGACATTTACCGTCGGAGACGGGGGACAGGCCCAAGTGCTGGTCAATGGCAAAGAGACGCCCGTGGGGCCGGTTTTTGAGGACGAGGACAACGTCTTTTATGATCAGCACACTCTCGTCAGCAACGTCAGCTTGCTGGACTCGTCAGGGATAAATAGCTGCACGGCGGTATGCACGCAGACTTATTCCTGCGGCATCACTCCCGTGGGGACCCACACAATTACCTACTCATTTATTAAAGCCCAGATAAACGGAACTCACGTCACGAGTACGGAGGTGTCCGAGCAATGAGCTTGAATATGCTAGCTGTGCGGATACGTAAGTTTTCTACGGCTCTGGCGCTTGTGGGAATAATAGCCATCGCGGCAGATCCTCAGGAGGCCTCACAGGGTCGCTTTTCAACCTTCAGAAAGCTCCTGCAGGAGAGGAATGTGCAGCTGACGGAGGTGTCCCTGTTGGCTGCCCTTCAAAATCCCGATCCCCACATTCGGTATCTTGCCGCACTGGTTTTGGCGGAGGATCGCTCGCAGGACGCTGTGCCAGCGATAGCGAACGCCCTTGCGGTCGAGAAGGTACCCGAAACGCGCGTTAACATCGCGCTAGCCCTAGCGCAACTTGGGGACGAAAAGGGCCTTGCCGCGCTACAGGAAGACTGTGGTGACCCGATCATTCCGGCCCACCTCAGGATGTACGCCGTCAAGTATTTGCTCGATTTACACAAGGACGGTTGCTTGAGCGAGGCGGCCGACGTGCTGCGGTCAGCGACGGACTCGGCCTCTCGCATTCTGGCCCTGTCGCAATTGCCGCGATTTCGGCATTTATCGGCGAACGACTCAGACGGGATCACTAACGCGGTCTGTGCCTCGTTGAAGGATCGGGACCCCTCGGTAAGAATTGCTGCGAGCCATGCCATAGTGGCCCTCGGAGATGTGCACGCCGTTCCCCGACTGCGCGCCGCGGCCGCGGCTGAACCGGAGGAGGCCGTTCGGCTGATTATGCACGCTGACTTGCAAAGACTAGGACAGAAGGATACCCACTAGAGGAATTCCTCAAACTTGGCTTCGGGGGGCTGGCCCGTCTTTGCCGACACCAGAATAAGTGAGGCTGCCCCAGCTTTGCTTCGGTTGCGCAGCTGGGAACCACGACTTCGCTCTCTGGTCGAGTAGCTCACATGGAAGGCACGCAGTGGCGAGTTGACTCCAACCACAATTCCATCATGGCTGTCGGCAACGGCGGCGCCAAACCTGTGACGGCAGTTATTACTCTCTTCTATGATCAAGGCACGAAGCAGTACGGCATGGAAAAACAGATCGACCCGGACAGTCAAGTCTGGGTGAATTTCGCCGACCTCATTCAGAATCAAATCCCCGATAAGGACGGCAACGTCCTTCCGGAGGACACAAAGTCTGGGACATACAGCATCCAAGTTATCAGCCATCCTTTGCAGGCGGTGCTGTACGAAGGCAAGGTGATCACCGACAAAACCTATGGCCACGCCACCTACGGCTGCATCATCTGTTGTGGCTATGACTCCACGGGCTTCGACCCTTATACGGCATATGGTAGCGTCGATGCCACAACTACCGTTAGCGCCATGGGTACCAACACCTGCACGAATATTTCACAGTCGATCGATGACTTCTTCTCCACCTGGTGGCCCTCCAATGCTTCGATCTTCACGATGTCAGTGGGCTCGATGACGGGTGTTTCCGTCGGCACCGGGACGACAAATGCATCCACCACAACGCTGCCGGTAGGAGGGCAGGGTATGGACCGCCCGCCATATTGCCCGCAGCGGCCTGCCGTCAACCAAGGTACGGGTACCGTGCAGGTGCCGACGAGCCTTTCGGTGCTGAGTGTGACGTTGTTGCCGAACGGTCAAGGCCTGAATTTTGGCTGTTCGGGTCTCGCCAATTACGGAATCATGGTCGATACTAAGTACCAGGTTTTGGACCAAAACGGAGCGCCTATCCAATCGGCGAACATGACCCCGCATGAGAAGGGCATTGGTTTCGGTGGCAGCCCGTATGACAAAAACATTGGCCCTAGTGGTTTTACAAACAGCACTGCGACTACTGCGGCTGACGGAACGTTCCATGATGTGCCGTTCGGGGTTTGCGGGAACGGCGCCTTCACGAGCGTCAGCGCAACGCAAAATATCACTATGATCATGCCCGACGGGTCTACGCCTGCCGTACGCAGCCAGAGTTTCACTGCAACGGGGCAGAGCGCCGGGCACGGAACGCTCAAGAACAGCATCAGCAGTCCGGGCACCGGTTCCGATATCTCGGCAACGAGGTGAATTGTGAAATTGATCTTTGGCATTTGTCTGGCTCTTGCCCTCTCAGGCATCGCTCGCGGCCAGGCTGTCGACGACCCAGAGGTCGTCGTTAGGCAAATAATCAACACAGGCCTTATTCAAGGATGGGACCGAAAGGTGCTCCTCCACCTAGGGGATGCGGGCGCCGTTCTTCTGACCAAGGTTCTGGCCGACAAGGAACTTACGTCGAAGACGATCGGCAGTGTGCTCATAGTCATTGAGGAATCGTTCGCAGACCCGAGCTTTGTCGAGATCGCTCGCGACAGGCGGCCGAGGACAGCCTTGCTCGTTCTGAGGTACTTGGAGTTGTCTACAAATGACGCTGACCTGAAAAAGCACATCGCAGACACTGGCAAACACGTGCGGGATCGGTACGCTGCATCACTGAAGGAAGGGAAGCAGTAGAGCCTAGCTGCCCCGCCCTCGCCCTCGTTTTGCAGACGTTGACACCAAGGAAAGCGGCCACGATGATGGCCAGCAGCACCACCACGCCGACGTCGATCGCGATTTTCTTCCAGGCGGGTGGCTGTGATCTATCAAGACGTTGTACCCACCGAAGACGCGGGGGCCTGGCCCATGCGCCATCACGATGGAGGCTGCCCCATCCCGCCGCGATTTTCGGCGGGTGGGAGGAACGATGCCGTATGGGCCGGGTGAGACGGGCGATAAGTATCCTTGTCGCGAAAGAGCAGATCGGCAAAGGCGCAAGGCGTCCAGGTGGTACAAAACCCGTGACTGCAGGTATCACGCTCTTCTATGATCAAGGTACAAAGCAGTACCACATGGAAAAGCGGATCGATCCGGACAGTCAGGTCTGGGTGAATTTCGCCGATCTCATTCAGAATCGAATCCCCGATAAGGACGGCAACGTCCTTCCGGAGGACACAAAATCTGGGACCTACAGCATCCGGGTTATCAGCCATCCTTTGCAGGCGGTGCTGTACGAAGGCAAGGTGATCACCGACAAAACCTACGGCCACGCCACCTAATGGCTGCATCATCTGTTGTGGCTATGACTCGACGGGCTTCGATCCCTTGACGGCATACACTGGGCTTGACGCTACAACTGGCGTCAGCGCCATGGGCAACCCTCCCAATCAGATCCCGACAGGCACCGTGTTCGGGCCATAAAAAGGGGGCACCAATGCACACAGGAATCAGGGTATTGACATGCGTTCTCCTAGCCTTAGGCTCGGCCCAAGCTCAGGGAACGATCACAGGCACAGTCGTGGACGAAACAGGGAAGCCGCTGGCCGGCGCAAAGGTGCACATAGCCGAAAGGGACCGCGTTGTGGGGCATCGGCTTATTCAATATTACGAGACCGATGACAATGGTCGCTTTCGCATACCGCACGTTCCATGGGGAACATACGTGCTAATGGCTGGCAAGGAGAGGGCGGGCTATCCCGATTTGGTGTTTAACTTCTACAATGACCTCGCACTTCCCACGGCCACGTTAGCGGAGGCTTTTCCCTCCGCTGACGTCATGGTGAAGGTGGGACCCAAAGCCGGCGTTCTTGAGCTTGAACCGGTGACCGACGCGGCTACAGGTAAGGAGATTCCTCTCGCTTCGGTTACCCTTCGACGGGCGGACAACCCCGACCTTTCGATCAGCGGATCGGCCAGCCAGCGGCGCATATTCGTCCCTTCTTTAACTCGCATAGTCGCTGAGATAATGGCCGAGGGCTATAAATCTTGGCCCCCTTCGGGGGCAGAGGCCGATGGCACGCTGTTTTTAAGGCCCGAAGAAATCAGAAAGCTCAGAGTTGCTCTCCAACCAAACGAGCCGACGAGTGGCGCCAAGTAGGACGGGGGGGCTGGCCCATGCGCAATCACGATCGAGGCTGCCCCATCCCGCCGCGATTTTCGGCGGGTGGGAGGAACGATGCCGTATGGGCCGGGTGAGACGGGCGATAAGTATCCTTGTCGCAAGGAGCAGATCGGCAAAGGCGCTAGGTGTCCAGGTGGTGCAAAACCTGTGACGGCCGGCATTACGCTTTTCTATGATCAAGGTACGAAGCGGTACGAGATGGAAAAGCAGATCGAGCCCGACAGCCAGGTCTGGGTGAATTTCGCCGACCTCATTCAGAGTCGAACTCCCGACAGGGACGGCAACGTCCTTCCGGAGGACACAAAGTCTGGGACATACAGCATCCGGGTTATCAGCCATCCTTTGCAGGCGGTGCTGTACGAAGGCAAGGTGATCACCGACAAAACCTACGGCCACGCCACTTACGGCTGCATCATTTGCTGCGGCTACGATTCGACGGGCTTCGATCCTTATTCGGCATATGGTAGCGTCGATGCCACAACTACCGTCAACGCCATGGGCACCAACAGCTGCACGAATATTTCACAGTCGATCAATGATTTCTTTCCCACTTGGTATCCCTCCGACGCCTCCATCTTCACGATGGCGACGGGTTCAATGACGGGTGTTTCCGTCGGCACGGGGACTACAAACGCCACAACGGCGACACTGCCCACGGGAGGGGAAGGTAACGATCGCCCGCCGTACTGTCCGCAGCGGCCTGCCGTCAACTCAGGTACGGGCAACGTTGCGCCCACGATCACAAGCATAAGCCCGGCACAGGGATTAGTCGGGGCAGCGGCCAGCGTCACTATAACCGGAACTGGATTTGCAAGCGGCGCCACCGTCAATGCCGGGGCAAACATTTCGGTGTCTCAAATAACGGTAAAGTCCTCGACCCAGATAACCGCGACCTTCACTCCGACCAATTCTTCCTCGGCCGGTGGGAACCAGGGAGTCACGGTATCGGTACCAGGGAGTCAGCCGAGCAATTCACAGAATTTTTATGATCAGGTGCCGACGGCCCTGCAGGTGGTGGGAACCCCGGTCACGCTGGCCACAGGCAGCGCGGGCGGATGTACCTCGGCTGTCAACTTCGGAATCAAGATCGACATCGAATATCAAGTACTTGACCAGGAAAGTCCGGCGCAGGCGGTTCAGAGTAGCGCAATGACTCCTTACGAGGATGACACCTTCCCCACGGGACCCCAAAGCGGAGACACCTGCCCCTCGTCTGTCGCGGACTGTACCGTAACCACGGCTTCAAACGGAACCTACCACGACGCTCCTGTAGGCGCCTGCAGTTCGCAGGCCGTTACCAACTATACGGAGACTCAGGCTATCAGCATGCTTGTGGGCTCGGCGAAGTACGCGGTTCGTACTAACAACTTCACGATCAACTCGAGCTCCAGCGGCCATGGAACGATCAGCAACGGCGGAGACATTCAGGTGACACGATGAGATTCGACACTAGCCTCACGGCCATCCTCATGACAGTTCTGCTTGGTGCCGGGGCTGGCAACGCCCAAGCTGCCAGCTCGCGGTCTGACTCGCACCGCTCGGACGCGGAGCAAACAGTTGCCATGCTACTCGCAGACACTGGACGCGCCCCCATCCCGGGTTTCATTGAAACGCTCGTTACTCGACTCGGCGACGGCGCTGCCGTAGGCGTCATTCAGTATCTTGGCGGCCGAAGGGTATCGGTTTCTGACGACGCGATCAGCCGCGAGGAAGTAGAGCGGATACTGGCGATTGTCAGAATGGCTTTCGCCGCTCCGAGCGTGATCCAACTAGAAGAGAATCGGATGCCGAAGGCCACCCTCATTCTATTGCGGTACCTTAGACTCGTCAGTGCGCCTGGTTCTCTGCGCGAGGATATCGACAGCACAAGCCGATTCGTTGAGGAACTGAAACTGCGCCAACTGAGAGGGGCAGCCCAGCCAGGTGACCTTGGACGGGTGCCAAGGTAGGCGGCATTTCGACCCGCTTGGGCGGGCAACTCGGAGTTGGCCTTCCCGCGTCTAACAGAGGGACTGGCTACGACCGTTTGCCGTTCTTTTAATGTGACTTAACCTTGCTTTCGCACCACCGGGAGCCTAAAATAGTGCGACGAAGTCTTGTCGTGGCAGGAGTCCATCTCATGGTTCGGGTTGCTTCACGTTATCTTGCATCTCTGGTTCTTTTGGCTTGCGCCACGGGTTTTGCCGGCGCGCAAAGCGACAAGTCTGCTCCCGCCAGCGCCCCCGCCTCCAATACCCCATCCTCCGATGCAACCTCGCCTAACGCGGCAGCCACGGGCTCGCAGGCGCAGGCCACAGATCAAGCCGATCCGCTCAAACGCAATCCCACGGACAAACAGAAGAAACAGCAGAAAAGGTCTCTCAACATCGAACTCAGCAAGACCTACAAAAAGTGGCTGAACGAGGATGTGGCTTACATTATCAGCGACCAGGAGCGGGCCGCCTTTAAGCAGCTTTCCAACGACGAAGAGCGCGACAACTTCATCGAAGCCTTCTGGCAGCGCCGCGATCCCACGCCAGACACGGAAGAGAACGAATACAAGGAAGAGCACTACCGGCGCATCGCCTACGCGAATGAACACTTCGCCGCCGGAATTCCCGGCTGGAAGAGCGATCGCGGCCGCATGTACATTATGTACGGTCCGGCCGATGAAATCGATTCGCATCCCTCCGGCGGGTCGTTCGAGCGGCCCATGGAAGAGGGTGGGGGCGAGACTTCAACCTTTCCGTTCGAAGATTGGCGCTACCGTTATATCGAAGGCATTGGGCAGGAAGTGATCATCGAATTTGTGGACACCTGCATGTGCGGCGACTACCACATGACGCTGGACCGTTCGGAGAAGGATGCGCTGAAATATACGCCCAATGCCGGTCTGACGCTCTACGAACAGATGGGCATGTCGAACAAAGCGAGCCGATTTAATTCGGGAGGCCTCGAGCAACTGGGAGCTGGCCCGATGAGTTCCGACTTGCAGACGAAAGAGTTCGATCGACTGGAGCAGTTCGCCAAGTTGCAGGCGCCGCCGCCCGTTAAATTCAAGGATCTGGAAGAAATCGTCAACACCAAGCTCCTTACCAACCTGATGCCCTTCGATGTCCGCACGGATTTTGTGAAGGTTACCGGGGACACAGTGCTGGTGCCGATTACCGTGCAGATGAAGTATCGCGACATTACATTCGCCAACAAAGATGGCGTTCAGCGTGGCACTGTGAATATTTTCGGCCGGGTGACCACGCTAACTGGGCGTGTGGTGCAGACCTTCGAAGATCCGGCCCAAATTGATGTTCCGGCGGAACTGTTGCCACGCATGGCGGAAAATTCGTCGGTGTATTGGAAGGCGCTGCCGTTGCGCCCCGGACGTTACAAGATCGAAATCGCGGTGAAAGATGTGAACGGCGATCGCAAAGGCCTCTGGAGCCGCGGCGTTGTGGTGCCGGAGTACGCCGATGATAAGCTCTCGACTTCGTCGCTCATTGTGGCCGACGTGATGGAGCCTGTACCTACCAAGGATGTGAGCACCGGCCAGTTCGTGATCGGCCTGAATAAAGTCCGTCCGCGCGTGGCTCCGGCGGATGGCAAGCCTGCTCTCTTCAAGCGGAGTCGCGACCAGAAGGTGAACTTCTGGATGCAAGTCTATAATTTGGGCGTGGACGAGAAGACGCACAAGCCCTCGGCCACGTTCGAGTTCGAAATCGTCAACATTGCGACCAACAAACCGGTGGTTCAGAAAATGGAATCCACCGAGACGATGGGTAATGTGGGCGAACAGATCACCCTGCAGAAATCGATTGCCTCGGCTAACCTGCAGCCGGGAACGTATCGCATCGAAATTAAAGTGAACGACAACGTCTCCAAGCAAACTATTGATCCTTCAGCGACGTTTGCTGTAGAGTAACGGGCTACTTGGTTCCCCGGGGGTAGAAGTGAAGCTTCGCCAGCTCGGATCTTGGGCGGTAATCGTCGTTTTGTCGCTTCCCGCGTGGGCTGCGGAACGGCCGGGCGCGATCTCGGGATACGTGCGCGATGCGGCGGGCATACCCCAAATGGGCGCGGTGGTGGAAATTATCGGTACCGCGGCGCGCACCTTCACGGTTTTCACCGATGGCGCCGGCTTCTACTCCGCCGCAGAACTGTTGCCTGGAATCTACACGGTCAAAGTCTCAGCTCCTTCGTTCCTGCCAGCCTTGCGGGAAAAAGTCGGTTTGCATCCCGGCACCAGCATTCACTTGAACGTCACTCTGAACACGCTGCTGAACGCCATGCGAACGGGTCCTTTGCGTGGGACGGCCGATGATGACGACTGGAAGTGGACCCTGCGTTCGGTAGCGAATCGTCCCGTACTGCGAGTGCTCGACGATCCGGCATCGAGCGCGGAGAAACAAGATCGCGACATGACGGGCAGTCTCTCCTTCCTGGCTGGTTCTGCGGCAGAAGGCTACGGCAGCGGCTCAGACATGAGTACCGGCTTTTCGGTGGAGCGCTCCATTTTTTCCGCGTCCCGCGTCGGGTTAAAGGGCAATCTGGGATACGGAGACTCACTCCCCGTCGCCGTTCTGCGGGGCACGTACTCCCGCCGTCTAGCGGACGGTTCCGGGCCCGCGATGGCGGTCACGGTCCGTCGTTTTGCGCCCTCTGATCCGAACCTGCACAATGCCTCGCTGCAGTCGCTGGCGCTTTCCGCGGTAGATGACGTGGCGATTGACGATTTCGTGGAGTTGAAATTCGGCAGCGAACTGCAGACCATCCAATTTCTCGGACGGGTGACCGCCTTCCGGCCCCACGGCTCTGTCGATCTGCATCTCTCTCCGAACACGGTCGTAGGTTACGACTATGCCACCTCCCTGCCCAGCACGCGCGACGACAAGAGTTTCGATTCAGCGCCAGCGGACCAGAGCGAAGCCGATCCTCGCGTCAGCGTAGCCAACTTTGTCACCCGGATCGAACGCGCCCACCATCAGGAACTAAATGTCTCCCGGCGGATTGGCAAGAACAATGTGGAAGTCGCGGCGTTCAGCGATCGGGTGGACAATACCGCTTTGCTCGGCACCGGCGAGGTTACCGCTGCCAGCGGATTCCTGCTGCCTGATGTTTATTCAGGTACGTTTACCTATACCGGCGACAGCCTCAGTGCGCGCGGTTTGCGGGTCGTACTCCAGCGCAAGCTTTCTTCTGATCTTACCGCCACGCTGGATTTTGCTTACGGCGGCGTCCTTGACCTTTCCAAGCCTGACGTCGAACTCCAGGCTGCCCCGCAGTGGATCACTACCCAGCGCCGTCAGGCCCTGGCCGCCAAGCTCAGCGGCACCCTACATCGCACTCACACCCAGTGGATCGCGTCCTATCGCTGGGTCAATGGTTCGGCATTGACTCCGGTGGATATGTTTAACGCCTCTCCGGGACAAACCGATCCCTTCCTGAATCTTTTC
>Ga0182015_10001727_pt1 | contig 28117 bp, 24 predicted proteins | sample 712P3MmetaG_FD_120478 | JGI IMG/M metagenome (GOLD analysis project Ga0182015, IMG submission 120478) | Permafrost microbial communities from Stordalen Mire, Sweden - 712P3M metaG | ecosystem: Environmental > Terrestrial > Soil > Wetlands > Permafrost | place: Sweden: Stordalen | collected... | reverse complement strand
TTCTTTGCCTTTGCTTGCTTCTTTGCCTTTGCTTGTTTCTTGCCTTTGCTTGTTTCTTTGCTTTTGCTTGTTTCTTTGCTTTTGCTTGCTTCTTTGCCTTTGCTTGCTTCTTTGCCTTTGCTTGTTTCTTTGCCTTTGCTTTTATGTTGTCATCCCGAGCGGAGTCCCGCGCGTCTTTGCTTTTCCCCTGGTTTTCAGGGGCGCGGGACGCAGTTCGAGGGACCTGCTTTTCTTTTTCTCTCGGCGCTTGAGCAAATTAATAAATCAACACTGTCACCGGCGCCGACGGAATCCCGTTGGCCACAACAACCAGCGTGTTGTACCCCGGTTCAGCGCCCAACGGCACATCAAAGTTTGTCGATACCACGTCCGGCGACGCCACGGCCATGCTGCTGTGGCCATGTGTGCGTGCGTAGATCACGTCGTGAGTGTTTACGTTCGTGAGCCGCACCAACGGATAGTTCGTGGCGGCTTGTATGTCGTCACCGTAGGCCGCGCCCTGCGACACGCCGTTGAGCAGAATGCCGGAGACTTGGTACGTGCCGCCGCGGTTGATGAACGTTGGCACGCTGGTGATCTTAGGCGCCCACGCATTCTCGTAACTTCCGGTGGGCGTGTAAATTTCCACATCATTCGAAAAATCGGTCTGCAGGATCTGCCCGGTCGGAAGCACCAGCATATTTGTAACGTAGGAAGGTTCGTACGGCGCGTTCGGAGTGCCCACCACAGGCGTCAAGCTAGTCCCATTCCATTCGAAGAACAGAACTCCGGGAGGCCCAAAAAATGGACTCGACGCCATAAGAACCTTTCCGTTCGGTTCCAGCGCGGCCGGCCCATCGGCGATGTCCAAGTCGTCCGGAAAAACAGGGCCTGGAGTCCACGTTCCGGTAAGCGAATTGTAAATTGCGGTGTTGCCGGGACCACAGGAATTCGCCCCGGTGTAAAACACGGTACCGTCGGGACGCAAAACACCCGGCCCAAGTTCAAACGTCGCCACACTCTCACCACCACAATCCTTCGCCGAATCCCATAGTTGGACGACAGTGCTTCCGGCGCTATGCCACGCGCCCGTTTTCGGATTGTAAAGCTCGGAATTTTTTCCATTTGGCAGATAGGGGAAACTGAGTGGAACGTACGCATCCACTACAAGTACTTCTCCGCTTGGAAGCAGATTCCAACCTTCTTCGTCGTTAGGGTCGTACTTGTTCTTTCCGGTTTGCGTCCACGTCAGAGTGGTGGCGTCGAGCAAAGCTTGTTCCTTCGTGCAGCAATCCGCTTGCATGTAAGTCCCATCAGCAAGCACCACGCTCTGCGCGTCGCCGATTGTTTGCCCCAGGCCCGGCACCTTGGTGAAAAACGATGGCGGCTTTATCGGCGTCCACGTGTCGGCGATCGGATCGTAAATAGACCCCTTCGCGGTCCACGTCGGAACTAGCTCTGTTTGTTGAAGGTTCAGCAAATATTCGCCGCCTTCGATGATCAGCCGGCCGTCCGGCAACACCGCCGACGAGTGGTAGAGCGGGCTGTAAGAATTCGGCAGGGAAGCGATCTGCGTCCACGTGCCATTCACATAGCTGCCGGTTGAATCCGGCGTCAATCTCCACCAATCCGGAAAGCCCGTATCTTGAATGAGGACGGTGCCGTCTGTAAGCAGGATCGGGTTGGAGGCGCCATCGACTAGAAAATATGGCTGGTTGTATAGCGGAGTCCATCGATTGGGGCCCACCGGTGTAACGCTCGAATTCCGCGTCTGCGCTTCCGTTTGCATCGGCGCGTGATTGGCCGGCTGCCCAGCTCGTAGCGGCGCCGGCGCTGTCACCGCGCGTTGCGCGTTGGCCGGATTCGGCCACGCTAATGTTGCGATCGCCGCAATTACAACCATCCCGAGAGTATAAAATTTGCGTTGACGCATAGTGCCTCCATGGCGGAAGAGAGAATCGAGGTCGCCCCAAATCTCAACCGGAAAATCGTGGCGGAGAACAGTAGGTTCCGGGGTATAACCGGTTGTGCAACCAGGCGTCAGGATATATCACGGACGGGCCGCGCCCCGCAATTGGAAAGCACTCCCCCTGGAATCTTTTAACGATATTTTCTTGCGAGAAGGGTTCAGTTTCAGGCCTAGGCGAGTGTGTGCCGCAACTCAGACTTTCGTCACGGCGCGACTTTTTACCCTAGCCTCCTTCCGAGCGATTGCGCAATGTGCGCCCTTGAGGTTCAGCATGTTTCCTCCGATTCGATTCTGAATCGTAGGCTCTCGGAATTTTCGTCACTAAAATTCAAAAAGCAATGTTAGGCTGTCGCGCATGAAGGGCCAGCTCAACGTCCCCACTCCGGCTGAATATATTGCGAAGCTAAACGAGCCGCGCAAAAGTGAAATCGCCACGCTCGATAGAATCATTCGCAAGCTCGCGCCGAAACTCGCGCCTTTCATCCGCGCTGGAATGCTCGCCTATGGCCCCTGGCATTACAAATATGACAGCGGACGCGAAGGCGACTGGTTCCGCATCGGCCTCGCCAGCAATAAAAACTACATCTCGCTGTACATTTTAGCCACAGACGGAAAAACCTACGTCACCGAAAAATTCAAGAAAGCGTTGCCCAAAGCCAACATCGGCAAAAGCTGCGTCCGCTTCAAACGCCTGAGCGACCTGGATGAAGCCGCCTTAGAGAAGCTAATCCGCGAAGGCGCAGCCCCGCCACCAGCGCCCGCCCAAAAAGCTAAATAAAATCCCGCCACCCGCTCGCAAACCGCCGCGCATCGCCTTAGATGTACCTACACCGCATCGCCTGAATGTTCGCGCACATATGGTTTTAGTGGCGCACGGACCGTATCGCCTTAGGTGTAAATGTAGCGCCGGGGCCTTCAGCCCGGCATCTTCCCCCAGCAAGGCCATCCTCACACTTCGCAATTCCGTGCGTCTAATAGCGATGTAATCCAGTGAGAGGTATCGTGCGAATCATTTTCGGTTGCCTAATTTTCGCGGCCGCGACCGTTGCTCTCGCGCCCAGTTCGCCGGAACTTCACAATCGCTATGGCTTGTCGGACCTGGAGCGCTTCACCGTGCGCCCTGGAATTACGGCCACCGTGCAATATGGCGCGGACCATTTGGCGTGCCAAATAAAAATAGAACCGTATAGGTCGATCATCGGCCAATATGCGCAGCCCTCGCCGCTGATCTCCTCGCAGGAAGTCTCCGAGATTATAGAAGAGCTGGTCCCCTCGGCGATGCGCGGCAAGGAAATCAGCAACGCAAGCTTTCAATCGTCCGCTTGCGGCGTGGGGAACGTCAATGAGTTCGAGAACGTTGTGCTCTCTCGATCGATGTCCCCGTGCAGGGCCCCGAACGTAGTCCAGGACTCAAGTGCTCAAATTATCTTCAAGCGCGACATCTGCCCGAAGGCAACGGGTCTTCCCCATATCGAACCTCGCTCTAGCAACTGATCGGGGATCAAGCCTTCATGGCGCCATTTTCTTCAAAACACGGTACCAATTTTACATGTTGCGCATGCCTTGCCAGACTGCGCCGCCTTAGGTGTAAATGTAGCGCCGGGGCCTTTAGCCCGGCATCTTTCTATTGTTCTTGCGCCTTCACATCACCTGACTAGTGACCGGATGCGAGTACCCAATCCCAAAATCGGTCATCGTTCGACACCCCAGTGCAAGCCGCGGCGTCTAACCTACGAGGATTCTATACTTTATGCCAACTACGTTTGGCTCCGAGCGGCACTCGGAATGCCATGGAACGCATGAAGTAACAAAGGATAGCGGCCTAATGGAAGCTTTCTGGAATGACGTGAAATTCGGCGTACGGGTTCTTTTGCGTAGCCCGGGCTTCACGCTCGTCGCGATTTTAACTCTGGCGCTAGGCATCGGCGCAAACACGGCCCTGTTCTCGCTCGTGAACGGAGTTCTGCTCGAGCCGCTGCGATTCCCTCAGGCCAACCAACTCGTCACGCTGTACCAGCACAAACCACAATTCCAGTACGCCTCCATCTCCTATCCGAATTTTCAGGACTGGCAACGCGACAACCAGTCTTTCCAATCTATCGCAGGTTTTCGCGACGACGATTTCAGCCTCACCGGCCTCGGCGAGCCTCAGCGCATTGACGGTGTAATGGTTTCCGCAAATTTCTTTCCTACGCTCGGCGTGACTCCGCTGATCGGCCGCAATTTTGATCCGCAGCAGGACGTCCTCGGCGGAAAACCGGAAGTAATGATCGGCGCCGGAATGTGGAAAACAAAGTTCGGCTCCGCGCCGGATGTGATCGGCAAAACTTTAATACTGAATGGCACGGACTACACCATTGTCGGCGTCGTTCCCTCCAGCTTCCACCTTTACATGCAGAATTTTCGTGACAGCGCTATCTACGTGCCCATCGGCCAGTGGAACGACGTGATATTCCACCAGCGCGACGTCGGCATGGGCATGGACGCGCTCGCTCGCTTGAAACCCGGCGTCACCCTGGAACAGGCGCGTGCGGACATGGAGCGCGTTACGCAAAATCTTGCGGCAGCTTATCCCGATGTCAACGCGAACACTGCTGCCACCGTGGTTTCCCTGAAGGAAAAAATCGTTGGCGACTTGCGGCCGTATCTCCTGGTGCTGCTCGCGGCAGTTTTCTTCGTACTGTTGATTGCGTGCGTGAACGTGGCCAACTTGTTGCTCGCCCGTTCCATGCAGCGCGCGCGTGAATTCGCCATCCGCGCGGCCTTGGGCGCGGGAAAGTTGCGCGTAATCAGGCAGCTTTTGACCGAAAGCCTGTTGCTTTCGCTCTGCGGCGGCGGCCTGGGATTGCTCATCGCCAGTTGGGGAACGCAAGGCTTCATCTCGTCGCTGCCGGAAGGTTTGCCTCGCGCCGAGGAAATTCACCTCGATACCCGCGTGCTGATTTTTACCCTGGCGATTTCCGTTCTCTCTGGAATTTTCTTTGGACTCGCTCCCGCGCTGCGGTTGATGAAGCCGCGTTTGCAGGAGACGTTGAAAGAAGGCGGACGCTCCGTAAGCGGCGCGCGAAGCCGGGCCCAAAGCGTCCTCGTAATTGTCGAAATGGCCATGGCGCTGGTGCTGCTGGTTGGCGCGGGACTGATGCTTCGCAGTCTTGGCCGTTTGTGGAGCGTGAATCCCGGCTTCAATCCCAAAAACGTTCTGTTTTTCCAGGTCGCTCTGCCGCCCGGAACTTCCAACCGGAGCCCTGACGCAATACGCGCCGAGCTTCGCCGCCTGCACGATCAGATCGCCGCCGTTCCCGGTGTCGCGGCAATCTCCATGCAGCGCGGCGGAATTCCCATGTGGGGCGACTCCGAAGATCCATTTTATATAGTGGGCAAGCCCAAGCCGTCGCGCGAAAGCGACATGCCCTACGGCCTCTGGTACGAAGTGGAGCCGGATTATTTAAAAGTAATGGAAATTCCCCTGAAGCGTGGACGGTTTTTCACCGCGCAGGACAATGAGAGTTCGCCGCTTGTCACCGTGATCGATGAAGACCTCGCGGAAAAATATTTTTCGGGCGAAGATCCCATCGGCCAAAGCATCGTCGATCCCTTCGTTGGCAAGCCTGCCCGGATCGTCGGCATCGTTGGACACGTGAAGCATTGGGGCCTCGACGACAAGATCAACGTGCACGCGCAGTTTTACATTCCGTACATGCAGATCCCGGAAAGATTTATGTCCCGCGCGGGAAATAGCACCGGCGTGCTGATTCGTTCGGCGGGAGTTCCACCGCTCTCGCTCGTGCAGCCGATTCGCGGCAAGATGGCGGAAATGAACGGCGACGAAGTGATGTTCGAGCCGCACGCGTATGACGAAATCATCGCGAACTCGCTGACCGAAAAACGCTTCTCCATGGTCTTGCTCGGAATATTTGGCGTGCTGGCGCTGGCGCTCTCGAGCATCGGAATTTACGGCGTGCTTTCGTATTTAGTTGGCCAGCGCACCCACGAAATCGGCATTCGCATCGCCCTCGGCGCGCAACGGAAAAATGTGCTCCTGCTGATTCTCGGCGAAGGAACCAAGACCGCGTTGATCGGCGTGGGAATCGGCTTGGCCGCCGCGCTGGGCCTGACCCGTTTGATGACTAGCGTGCTGTACGGCATCAGCGCCACCGATCCCATCACGTTTGCAGCCGTCGCCGTAGTCCTGACGTTAGTAGCGCTAGCCGCATGCTACATTCCCGCGCGCCGCGCCATGCGCGTAGACCCCATCATCGCCCTGCGCTATGAGTAGCGCCACGCGACCTCCGTGCGCCCGCGCAACGCGCGAATAGGCTTTGCTTTCGTAGCGCCGGGCTTTAGCCCGGCATCTTGGTTTTGCCGGTATTCAGCGGTCAAGCGCTCCGCGCGGCACCGGTGTCCAGTTCTGCGCGGCGGAGACTCGCGTGGGTGCCGCATCTTTTCTGCGTCGTATGCAGAAAAGGTGCGTGTTTAGATTTAACACGTCCTCGCCTTCACCTTTGGCGCGGTTGTACTTGTAGTAGCGCAGCATGCTGCGCCCGCCGCAGAAACTTGGCCGCACCATTCGGAAACGGGCACTCGGGAGGAATCATGAGCGAACTGTTCCAGGATCTTCGTTACGCGATTCGCATGCTGGCGAAATCACCAGGCTTCACCACCGTCGCGGTCCTCACGTTGGCCCTCGCCATCGGAGCAAACACCGCGCTTTTCTCCGTCGTCAACGGTGTCCTCCTGAACCCGCTCCCATATCCGCACTCCGAACAATTAGTCACGCTCCACGAAAGCAAGCCGAATTTCAACACCGGCTCGATCTCCTATCCAAATTTTCTCGATTGGCAAAAACAAAACCACACGCTGTCGTCCATCGCCGTTTCGCGGCCCTATTCCTTCAGCCTAACCAACCTCGGTGAAGCGGTGCAGATTCAGGGACAATTCGTCACCTCGGATTTCTTTTCGATCCTGGGCGTGATGCCCGTGATGGGACGAACTTTCCTCCCCGCCGACGATCGGATTGGCGCGCCTCCCGTCGCCATGATCAGCGCAGGCTTCTGGAAACGAAAACTAAGCGGCGCTCCCGACGTAATTGGCAAAAGCCTCACGCTCGACGGCAAGGAATTCACAATCATCGGCGTAACTCCGTCGAACTTCGATCTGAAGGTGGACAGCTTCAGCGCCGGAGATGTGTACGCTCCCGTGGTGCACTGGAATAATGATTTGCTGTTCGATCGCGGCGCGGGCCTGGGCTTCCACGGAATCGGCCGATTGAAGCCGGACACTTCGCTGGCACAAGCGCGCGCGGATTTCGCCGGCGTGACCAAGAATCTTGCAGCCGCGTATCCTGACGTGGATAAGGGAATCGGCGCTGCGCTGATTCCGTTCAAGCAGCGCATGCTCGGCAATGCAAAAGGCGCTCTTCTCGCACTTTTCTGCGCGGTGGGCTTCGTACTGTTGATTGCTTGCGCCAATATCGCAAACCTTTTGCTCGCGCGCGCCAACCAGCGCACGCGCGAATTTGCCGTTCGCACCGCGCTGGGCGCGGGCAAGTCGCGACTGATCCGCCAGCTTTTGACCGAAAGCGTTTTGTTGGGAGTTGCCGGCGGCGCGTGCGGATTGTTGCTCGCCGCTTGGGGAACGCACGCCGCCCTGAAAGCGCTGCCGGATGCTTTGCCGCGCTCCGGAGAAGCGGGCATCGATCTGCGCGTGCTGGTCTTTACCGTATCCGTCGCGTTGCTCGCGGGAATTATTTTCGGGCTTGCTCCCGCGCTGAAAATCTCGCGCACGAATCCGCAGGATGGTTTAAAAGAAGGCGGTCGCGGAGCGAGCGGCGCCCGAAAAGGCGCGCACGGCGTTCTGGTGGTAGTGGAAATCGCGCTGGCTCTAGTGTTGCTCGTCGGTGCAGGCCTTACGCTGCGCAGTCTGGTCCAGCTTTGGAATGTAAACCCCGGGTTCAATCCCCAAAATGTGATGTCTTTCAGTTTCTCTCTTTCGCCCTCTTCCTTGAAGACTACTCCGGCTGCCATCCGCGCTGCATTTCGCGCCGGCGAGGCGTCCATTGCAGCCACTCCCGGCGTGCGGGCAGCGTCGATGAGCTGGGGCGCGTTCCCAATGAGCGGCGACGACGAGTGGCTCTTCTGGCAGGACGGAAAACCAAAACCAGCCACGCGCAATGAAATGAATTGGGTGATCGATTACGTCGTCGATCCCGATTATCTGAAAATAATGCAAACCCCGCTGCGCAGCGGCCGCTTCTTCACCGCGCAGGATGACGAGAACTCTCCGAAAGTGGTAGTTGTGGACGAAGTCCTGGCGCAAAAATATTTCGGAAGCGAAAATCCCATCGGCAAGCGGTTGTTCCTGGAAATCGGCCAAGCCGAATTGCCGGCGGAAATCATAGGAGTCGCCGGCCACGTGAAGCAGTGGGGCCTCGATAGCGACGACACCGAGAGCCTTCGTTCGCAGCTCTACTTTCCGTTTATGCAATTGCCGGACGCTACCATGGCGCTCTCCCCGATGGGCATCGGAGCAGTAGTGCGTTCGAACGGGCCGCAGGCCGGATTGTTCGACGCAATTCGCCACTCGGTGCAGCAAGTAAATAGCGAACAGGTGGTAGCGAGCGCGCAGACCATGGACGAAATTATCTCCAGTTCCACGGCCGGCAACCGCTTCGCAATGATTCTCCTCGGCTCTTTCGCCGGGCTGGCGCTGCTGCTTTCGAGCCTGGGCATTTATGGCGTGGTGTCCTATTTGGTGGAACAGCAAACGCGCGAGTTTGGGATACGCGTTGCGTTGGGCGCGCAACGGAGCGATGTGATGCGCTTGGTGCTGGGCGACGGCGCGAAGATGGCGCTGGTCGGGGTAGGCGTCGGAATAGTTGCCGCGCTCGGCCTGACGCGTTTTCTGACCAGCGTGCTCTATGGCGTGAGCGCCACCGACCCGGTCACGTTCGTGGCAGTAGCGACGATGCTCGCCGCTGTGGCGCTCGCGGCTTGCTACATTCCCGCGCGCCGCGCCATGCGAGTAGATCCGATGATCGCCCTGCGCTACGAATAATGCCCGGTTTTCGTTGATGGCTTCGTAGTTCGCCAATCGTTCCCCGGCGTTTCGTCTAATCGAGGGACGGAAGAATCTGTTGAATTGGGCGTGAAGGCTGTTGTATCGCGGTCGGCAGTCCGGGTAAAATGAAAAACTCGAACCAACGCCGCTTCGCGCGAACTTAGGAGACTCCGGATGGAAGTCAAGAAACTCATAATGAAGCCAGCGAAAAAGAAAAGGAAACTTCAGGTTAAGCCGGTAGTCCACGTCAAGACCGAGACGGTCACGCAATTTCGCACCGGCCCAGTCATAGACTAACCGGCGCGGTGCCGGCCTTCCGCAAGTCTCCGCCCGCATTTTTCCTTGAACCCGTTAGTTTGATGTGGGCGCGGTCTGCTTCGGTTTTTTCCCATCATCAGGTTTTGTTTCGTCCGCCTTCTGCGCCTGGGCGATTTCGTCTTGAACCCGCTGCATCGCATTCGCCGACATCTTTTGGATGATTCCCGAAGCCGCCTGCATGGACTCGCTTGTTATGGCCGGCATTTCTTTGATGAACTTTTGTCCCGCAGGGCTCGAATAGAACGCGACCAGTGCATCAATGTCGCCCTTTGTCAGATGCTTTTGATACACGGGAATCATCACGTCGATTAATTCGTCCACCGGAAAATTGTTAAACATGTCATCCGTTATTTTGTCCATCTTCGCCTCGAAATCAGGAGGCAGATTCGATTGCTTTTCCATTTGCTCGTGAACCATTTTATGCATTTGAATCGTCATTGTTCCCATCATGTTCTTCATCATGGTCCGCGAGTGCATGGCGTCCAGATAACGTTCGATGTCCGCTTTTGAGGCAGGGGCGTCCGCGTCACTTTGTTGTGCCAAGCTGACGGACGCAAAAAGCAAAACTGCGAAAAGTGAAAGTGCTAAGCGTTTCATGAGGTCCTCCAAAGTTTCGTTGATGGTATCGCTAAGGCCGCAGTAACGCTAGCAGGACTTGCCGGAGAAGTTACATTACGAGCCCGAACACCCAGCGCCAAATTGGTAGAGCTGGAAATAATTTGGGCGCGAGAATCGGATGGCGTCCTCGTCGCGTGCGGCGGTAAATTTGAAGCATGGACAGGCATCCTCTGGACAACCCGATTTGGACTGCGTTGACCACGAGCCAGGCGCATTTTGCCGAAGGCGATGGCCTCGCGCGTAAATTTCAGGCGGAGATTGGTCCGCTGGCGGGATTTGCGGAGCCGACTGGCGAGGCTTACGTCGCGCTGGGAAAGCTAGTCCGTGTGGGAACCGGCGCGGCACTTTTTCTGGAGGCGCCCGCGAATGCCGTGGACGTCGAGTCTGGCGGCTTCCGAATGGTGGAGCAGGATTCGTTGCTGCAAATGATTTACTCGGATTGCGAATTGCCGGCGTGCTCGCTCGATTTCGTGAAGCTGACCGAAGCCGACGTGCCGGAGATGGTTGCGCTGGCGACCATGATGAAGCCGGGCCCGTTCAAGACGCGCACGCGCGAGCTGGGAAATTTCATCGGCGTCAAAAGGGAAGGACAGCTTGCCGCGATGGCCGGCGAGAGGATGCGCATCACCAGCGAGCGTGTCGGCGTGCCGGGCGAGAGAATGCAGGCCGCGGACACGCCCGGGTACACCGAAATCAGCGCGGTGTGCACGCATCCGAACCAAGCGGGCCACGGTTTCGCGACGGCGCTGATGGTCGAGCTGATCGGTCAGATTCGCCGGCGCAACGAAATTCCGATTTTGCACGTGCGCTCGAGCAACACGCACGCGATCGGTCTCTACCACCGCATTGGGTTCGCCGACCGCCGCCATTTCCATTTCGCCGTGATCGGGAAAACCGCGTCGTAGAAGGTTTGACGCGAGGACATGGCGATCCTGCCGCGTTCCAGGAGCGAGGCTTGCTCGTGCTATCGCGGGCGCATCCCCACCTCGGCAGGCAAGCTGCGCCCCTACGAATGCTCTGCCCAATCCTCTGAGATCCAGTGCTGCGTGCCCATCATGTTCTTCGTGAAATTTGCGAGGAGCGATAAGATTCAGAAATTCAAGATGTGTGGTTGTGGTCCCGGGTAGAAATCTGCCGGTGGTGTGTTTTGAGTAAGTTACGTCGCATTCTATATTTTTGGCAAAACCGGGTAGAAATGCTGTTCGGCGTAGCGAACCCTTCGCGAAAGGCGCTCCGGGCAAGCTGGGTAGAAGTGCGATTCTAGTTTCGGTTGGAGCGGGTTTAATTGATTGTTTTCTGGAACTTCTGTTGTTGGGCAAATTTCGGTTAGCAATGGGCCGGGATGCTCGGACATCCGATCCGGCTGAGTTAATCAGGTAGCGATTGCGCGGCATTTTTCGGGCGACATTTTGTGCTCTTGTTGCTGAAAACTTGAAAATCCTAATGTGTGTTCTGGCCTCGGTTAGAATTTTTTTTGTGGTTTGTTTTGAATAAGTTGCGATGAATTCTACTTGTGGTGCACTTTCGGTTAGAAGTGGGTACCCACTTGTGATTTGGCGGCGCTGGGTGGGTCGTTCGCGCTGCGTTGAACTCCGTACCATCGTTACCTTTCTTCCGCAAATTGCCGGCACGCATCCTCCTAACGTTGCGCTCCCCAGCGCCCGCCGCGACGACACGCGCCACGGCGAGCAGGCGGTCCTTCGTGAAGGCGCTCAGGGTGGATCCCGTTGGGGATTCACCGGCCCGCCTCGGCGGGCAAGCGCGGCTCCGCTCGGCCCCTTTGTCGGGGCGCAAAAATATTATTAGATTATTTTGTGGGTGAAGCTTTTTGTAGCACGGTTTTCGCGCGAGTTCAAGGAGTCGTGTGCTGTGTACGCGAAATATTTTTGCGCGGCAGTTCCGTTTTGGGAAACAGGTGAGGTATCCCCGATAAACGGTTGCCGTTGTGAGATCTAAACCCGCACGCTTCCAAAAACGAAGCGTGCGGCACCCTCAAGATCGAGGCGTGGCGTAACGGAATTTTGGTGTGGTACGAAAGGGCGCGCCACACGACTTATTTGGAAAGAAGGTCTGCGACTACGTTCAAAAAATCGGACGCGTGTACGACTGGGCCATTTAAGTATGAGGCACGCGGAAGTTGATTATCCCAGTGGGCATCTTTTGGATATACGGCCACCTCGTCCCAGTGAACACCGTGTTGGATACAGCAATTGGGCTTGGGATGGGCGGGATCGGACTCAAGCTTACGAGCTAGTTCTTCTGCGGAGAGATGATTCTTATCCCAGAACTGCGAAACTCGCGGGTCAGATAGTCGCGATAACACACCGGTGCCTGGACTGTAATAGTCCGTTGGAAGGATTGGCTCCCACACCGCGAAGACATGGATGTGCGGATTTGTGTTTAGTTTTAGAAAATCCTCGACTGCGGAAGCCCCCCGCAGGCATGTTGGTCAGGTAGGAGAAAGGAGCAGAACGATGCGCACTTCGCCGGAGGCGGCGTTGAACGCGGTGCGTAATTGATTAAAATTGCTGGACGTGAGCGACACCAATGGCGGCTGCCCTGTGGGGACTCTCGCTGCGCCGTAGAAATGCCAACCCAGAACTAAAAGTCCCACGAGCACAAGCAGCGCAAGGATGCTCAGGGGTTTCTTCATCGGTGACCGCTGCTGGATATATCAGCGAGTATGCTGGCAATCGCTTGAGGGAAGAGAAGGAGAAGAAAGACAATTATGGTGGACAGACCTAGGCAGATAATTGCCGTCTTGCTTTGCCGCGTCCGGCAGCGAATACCACGGTAAACCTGGAAGAAACCTATTCCCAGCAGAATGACTGCGAGCCCCAAAAGCCAAGGCCGCGCGCCAGCCAAGAAAACGGAAGCGCCCGCGAGACCCGCGGCACCCAGGAATGCCAACGGCAGACAGCATCCCAAAGTGAGAAGTGAAGCAAACACCGCGCCCAGCGAAGCACCTGTTATCTTCCAATTGTCCACTAAACCTCCGAATCGCGCGCCTTTTCGATCGCAGCACGAAGCCGTTCTTCCGATGGAGCGCCGGTGCCGTCCAAATACAAGCGGCACATGAGCCCGACCGCGCGAGATTGTTCGCTCTGCGGTTCAACGTCGTGTCCGTTCACGCGAATGGTGGGTGAACCGGGAAACTTCAGCGCTTGCGCCATGCGTACATCGGTCACCAAAACTTCGCGGACGTGCGCCTGAAAACTTTCCGGATGCAGAATTGCACGTAAGCGCTGAAGGGCCACCGCGTGATTTGGACAGTCGGGGACGTAAAAGACTTCAATTTTCATGCCATACCCATTTGCTTAGATTTTCCGGCAGCAGCCAGGACGGGGCAGGGAACATCCTTTCCTCGTGAGCGCTTGAGTTGGGAGTTGCACTTTTCAGGGCAGCCTTCAGTTCTTGTTCTAACTTCACAAGTGCAGTGCGCTTGGCGTGAATGTCTTTGAGTTTGCGGTCAAGCTTCTTGCGCACTTCGGAACATGCGCGTAGGTCGTTGGTTCTGAGAGCTAGGAATTCACGAATTTCCGCGAGCGAAAAACCAAGCGTCTGCAAGTTGTGGATGAATTCCAAAGTGGACAGATCCGCTGCGGAATACAGCCGAAACCCGCCTTGGCTGCGCGCGGGAGCGGCAAGCAATCCATTACGCTCGTAAAAACGAATCGCGTCCACGCTCAAGCCTGCGTGTTTGGAAATCTGACCGATTCGCATTGGCCCTTCTCGCCCACCAAACATTGCCATCTCCTAGGCTACACCCTAGAGTCTAGGCCAGAGTCAAGCGCTACGTATGGAGAACCGCGCCGCCAAACTGGTTCAGAGAAGCGGCTTCAAATATGACTCGAAGGTTTCGGTATATTCGAAGCCGATTACTTTGTGGCGGAGAATTCCCTGACGGTCGAAGAGCATTGTTGTGGGCAACCCTTCGATGCCGCCGAACTTTTGCTTTAGGCCGTCCGGCGCTACGGCTAGCGGGTAGCGGGCGCCGATTTCTTTGGCAAACTTGAGCGGGTCTTCGGTGTCGGCCATGGTGTCGAATTTAAACCCGATGACGACAAATCCGCGCGAGCCATAGCGGTCCAGGAGTTTTTGATAACCGGGCATTTCTTTCTTGCAAGGCTGGCACCAGGTGGCCCAAAAATCGATCAACACGACCTTACCGCGAAGTTCAGCCGAGGAGATTTCTTAAGGTCATGATGCCGGCGTAACGAAATTTTGGTGTAGTTCTATGCGAAAGGGCGGACACCCGCCAAAGCGACCATCATGCGCACTCCGCCTGTTCGGAAGGCCAGCGTGACCGATTGGAGTAGTACCGATTCGCTTCGCTCGCCGACGCATCCGCACTGTGGCCTACTGAGTGTGAGGCCACGCCCGCCAGCCGCCCGTTGGACAGTTAACTCCAGCAAAGGAGCGCGTATGAAAAAGACTCTTCACATTGTCGGGATCGTGCTTTTCGTCGTTCCGATTACTCTAACGGTGGGCGCGCAACGGGCCGCAGCGCAAGGGCCGGCGGGCAACGGCGCAGCCTCGGCCGCGCAGGACAGCTCGCATTCACTGAATCCGATCAAATGGGTGAAGAAAGATTCCAGGAATTCTGCCGACGCGCCCGCCACGCGAAGTGACGTTGAAAAAAAGCTCACGCCCAGCCTGCAATCCCAGGGACTTTTGCCCGCGGATGCTACCGTTGCCGACACGTGCTCGCCGTTCGTGGAGTTGTATGACTGCCTTGCTGCGCTTCACGCCAGTCACAACCTCGATGTGAATTTCAATTGCCTGCGCGCCGACGCGACCGGCGTGCATACCAGCGCCAATATTTCCGGCTGCAAAGCCGTCGATGGAGAAAAACCTCAGGGCCTGAGCAAAGCCATCCATCAGCTGAAGCCGGAAGCAAATGCCAGGCAAGCTACAAAGGAAGCCGAGCAGCAGGCGAAAGACGATCTGAAATCAATCGGCTTGTAGCGACAACTCTGAAAGCAGATCTCCGGTCGGCGGGATGAACGTCCATTCAGAATCGAGTCGAGCTTTAAACGGAACCGATTCCGACGGAGGGTTTTGTACGTGCTGGATCTAAACCCGCACCCTTTGCGGAAGAGAAAATCGCAAAGCGTTGGCATTCGCCGCACCTGGCGGTCGCTTACTTTCAGCCGCTCGGCGGCGGCCCGCTGCGTCAGTTGCTTCTGCTCTACCTCGTGCAACACTTTCAATCGGTCCCGTTCTCGTTGGCTCAACGCAATTCGCTCCGTTTCCACAGGGGCCCTCGGCCATCCATGAAAGCGGACATTTCTACTTTGCGTTGACACCCACCCGCTCTTCGTTGACTTGCTTTGTGCTCCAACCTAAGATGTGCGGCTAATGGCAGATTCCTCGTCTTTGATCGGCCGCGCAGTCTCGCATTATCGCGTGATTGAGAAGCTCGGTGTCGGCGGCATGGGCGTGGTGTACAAAGCGCAAGACACTCGGCTCGAACGCGCGGTCGCATTGAAATTCCTTCCTGACGATGTGGCGCACGACGCCAATGCGCTCGAGCGGTTCAAGCGCGAGGCCAAAGCCACGTCCGCGCTGAACCATTCGAACATCTGCACGATTTATGACATCGGCGAAGATGCCGGCCACACGTTCATCGCCATGGAATTTTTGGATGGCATGACATTGAAGGAACGCATCGGCGGCCGCCCAATTGAAACGGATACTCTACTCAATCTCGCCATCGAAATTGCGGATGCCCTCGACGCAGCCCACGCGGAAGGCATCGTCCATCGCGACATCAAGCCCGCCAATATCTTCGTAACCAAACGAGGCCACGCGAAAATTCTGGATTTCGGTTTAGCTAAGCTGCAAACGAAGGCAGGAACGGACGCTGACGCGACGCGCACTCAGGAGGCGATGCAGTTGAGCACGCCCGGGGCGGCCATGGGCACGCTGGCGTACATGTCACCGGAGCAGGCGCGCGGAAAAGATCTGGACGGGCGCACGGATATTTTTTCTTTTGGTTTGGTGCTCTACGAAATGGCCACGGGAAGGCAAACTTTTACTGGAAACAGTTCAGCGGAACTTTTCGATGCCATTCTGAATCGCACGCCGGTCGCTCCCGTGCGGCTTAATCCGGGAATTTCTCCCAAGCTGGAAGACATCATCACTCGCGCGCTCGAAAAGGACCCGAACCTTCGCTATCAGCATGCGTCGGACATACGCTCGGAACTGCAGCGGCTGAAGCGCGATACAGAATCGGGACGCTCGGCGGTGGCAAGTGAAATAGCAGGATCCGCCGGTTCTGCCTCGGCAATCTCGACGGCGCAGGAAGCCCGGCAATCAAAATCTGCCGAGAGCTCGGCCGCTCCTGTCAGAACCAGCCGCGCGAAGTGGCCGCTAACGATCGGCGTCGCCTTAGTGCTACTCCTGTTGGGCATTGGCAGTTGGCTTTACTTTACGCGCCGCGCGCAAGCCCTCACCGACAAGGACACCATCGTTCTCGCCGAATTCGCGAACACCACCGGCGATCCTGTCCTCGACGGCACGCTGCGCCAGGGACTTTCCGCGCAACTGGCTCAGTCTCCGTTCCTGAGCCTTATTTCCGACGAACGCATTGCGCGAACGCTCACCTTGATGGCCAAGCCAAAAGACGCGCGGCTTACCCCGGACATCGCACGCGATGTTTGCCAGCGCACCGCCAGCGCTGCGACGATTGAAGGCTCCATTTCGAGTTTGGGCAGCCAATATGTTTTGGGTTTGAAGGCGGTAAATTGCCGCACGGGCGATCTACTGGCGCAAGAACAAGTGACGGCCAACGGAAAGGAGCAAGTTCTGAACGCTCTGGGCGATGCGGCGACCAAGCTGCGCGGGAAAATGGGAGAGTCGCTAGCCTCGGTGCGCAGGTACAACGCGCAACCGGAAAACGTCACCACGCCTTCGCTCGAAGCCCTGCAGGCCTATACTCTTGGCAATCAAACCCAAGACGTGGCAAATGATTACGCTGCGGCCATCCCGCTTTTCGAGCGGGCTATTTCATTGGATCCCAATTTCGCCATGGCGTATTTGCGCCTGGCGCAGAGTTATCAACCACTGAGTGAAAACGACCGCTGTGCCGAGAATGCGCGCAAGGCTTACGAATTGCGCGAGCGCACCAGCGAGAGCGAAAAGCTGGCCATTTCTTCATTCTACGACCTTGTCATCACCGGAAACCTTGAGGCTGCCCGCACTTCCTTTCAGGCCTGGGCGCAAACCTACCCCCGCGATGAGGAACCGCAGGTTTACCTATGGTTCGCTTATGCCGCCATGGGAGACTACCCGAAAGCGAATGCCGCGGCGCTGCAGGCGCTGAAACTGAATCCCGGCAGCGGTAACAACGTTGTGAATCTGGCTTACAGTTACCAGTGGATCAGCCGGCTCGATCAGGCCAAAGCCACAATAAAGGATTCGCGCGCTCATGGTATCGACTCACCTTGGATACCGCTCGTTCTTTACGTAGTGAATTTCCTGCAGCAAGACGCGGCCGCAATGCAGCAGCAGGCCGCCGGCGCGACCGGAAAACCAGGAGTCGACGATCAGATTCTTTTCCTGGAATCTGAAACGGCAGCATATTACGGCGAATTCGCCAAGAGCCGCGAACTAGCGCGCCGCGCCGCCGATTCCGCGCAACGCGCCGGTCAAAAAGAAACGGCCGCGGAATATCAATCGCACTCCGCGGTCCGCGAAGCGCTGGGGGGCGAAATGCCGTTGGCAAAGCAGGATGCACAAGTTGCCATCGCGCAAACCGGCGGCAGACATGTGGAAGGCTTCTCGGCGATTGCGCTCGGACTGGCCGGCGATTCCGCGCAGGCCGAGCGTTTAGCCGCCGATCTGGCCAAACGCTTCAGCGAAGACACCGTTGTAAAGTTCGATTATGTTCCGATGATCCGAGCCGCCATCGCGCTTCACAGCGGCGACGGCAAGCGAGCCATCGACGCACTGGCCGCGTCTGCTCCTTATGAACTGGGAGAAACGAATACGGCCTTTACCTTTGCGCTCTATCCCGTTTACCTGCGCGGCGAAGCGTACCTGGCAACGAAGCAGGGAGCCGCAGCGGCCGCCGAGTTCCAGAAAATTCTCGATTATGCAGGCGTAGCCGCAAACGAGCCGATCGCCGCGCTGGCGCATCTTGGGCTTGGCCGTGCGTATGCTCTAACCGGCGATAGCGCGAAATCAAAGGCCGGGTATCAGGAGTTTTTCGCGCTGTGGAAGGACGCCGACCCCGACATTCCGAACCTTGCCGCTGCGAAGTCCGAGTACGCCGCGCTGAAATAATTATCCGAAATGCTAAAGAAGGGCCGCCAGACTTGGCCAACTAGTTTGTTCTTTTCGATATTCCTTGCTCTACCCGGCGTGTAATCCCTTTTGCTGGCTCACCGCTTCGCCGTCTCCTCGTTTCAATTCGCGGAAAACGATGGTGGAGACAATCGTCATTCCGCCCAGCACAAAAAATGCCAGATGGATGCCGTGAATAAATTGTGGGGCGCTGGAAGTGTGGCGATCGGGAATGAAAAATGCGGTCAGCAGCGATGCCGAAGCCACGGCGAAACTGATGGCCATCTGCTGCACCGTGCTTGCGATCGAACTCGCGCTGCTCTCCTGTTCCTCGCTAACGTCGGCGTAGACCAGCGTGTTCATGCTCGTATATTGCAGTGAGGTGAAGAACCCGAAGAAGAATACTTCAATCACGATCAGCCATACCGGCGTGCCCTTTCCGATGGTGGCGAAGAGCAAAATCTGCAGGCCCATGAGCAGCGTGTTCGATATCAGCACCGCACGATAGCCAAACCGCGCCAGGATACGCGGCATGGCCGGCTTCAGGCTCATCGACGCGATTGCCTGCGGCATCAGGAGCAGGCCGGATTGAATCGGAGTGAACCCGAGGCCCACCTGATACAAAAGCGGAAAGAGAAACGGAATGCCGCCGATGCCGAGTCGCGTCACAAAGCTGCCGATCACTGACGCGCGAAACGTGCGAATCCGAAATAGCGTGAGACGCAGCATAGGATGCGCGGTTCTCGTTGCATGAAATCCATAGCCCGCCAGCAGAACGATGGAAAGGGCCAACAGTCCCAGAATTTCAAGCGTGTTTAGCGTGTGTTCGCCAAACACTTCCAGCACATACGAAAGCAGCGCGATGCCTGACCCGAAAAGAATCAGCCCGGTTACATCGAGAGGATCGGTTTGTTCGCGGTAGTCCGGCAGATGGCGGTAAACCAAGTACAAGCCAACCAGGCCGATCGGAATATTCACGAAGAAAATGAATCTCCAGTGAAGGTATCCGACGATCAGGCCGCCGGCGATCGGTCCCAGCATCGGCGCAATCAAGGCGGGGATGGAGACGAAGCTCATAGCGCGAACCAGTTCGGATTTGGCGAACGTTCGCACTAAGGTGAGCCGGCCGACGGGCACCATCATGGACCCTCCGCAGCCTTGCAGAATTCGGCATGCGACCAACGCATGGATATTGGTCGACATGCCGCAGAGAAATGAACCTAGCGTGAAAATGCCAATCGCGGAGGCGAACACACGCCGCGTTCCGAAGCGGTCCGCCATCCAACCGCTGATCGGAATGAAAACTGCGAGGCTCAGCGTGTAGCTAGCCAGTACCGACTTCATACTGAGGGGAGCAACGTGGAGTGCGGCTGCGATCGTCGGCACCGCGGTATTCAGAATCGTGGTGTCCAGCGACTCCATAAAAAACGCCACGGCGATCAGCCACGGCAGCAGTCGCTTGCTGGAAGCGGCCAGCGATGGTTGCGAGGAAGAAGCTTCGATAGGATCGGGCGTGCTCAAATCAAACCCAATCGGAATACTTCGAAGCCACATTGAAGGCGGCAATCACATGGTTCCCACGTTTCAGCTATCTGCAGTTTGCCCTCCGTGAGAGAGGCCTCGACTCCGCCACGATAAGAGCGATTATACCGATAGTCCAGCAAGTCCCGATTGGTCAGAAAAGGGGGCACGAGGCGAAGTTATGGTTTAATTTTCGCCACGGCCTAGTGGTTTACCCGGATACGACGTATGATCGGCGCATGGACAAGCCGAAACCACGCATGCCCGTCTTGGCTACGGCCTGTTGTGCGCTCTTCAGTATATTGGCGTGGGTTGCTCTCCTGACTCATCACCCTTTTCTTACCTTTTATTGTGGTTTCGGTTTCCTGGCGGTCGTCCTCATCGTTTGGTTTCGCAACCGGCGAAACCCGGCTGTCCCGTACGGCAACCCCGTCGTCACCGACTTGGAGAGAGCGCCCCGCGAGTCTCCCGATGTGCGCGAGAAACGCAACGAGTAGAAGCGAGATGGGCAAGCAGAGAACTGCTGATTTTGATCCTTGCGTGGCCGCAGCGATTCCTAAGCCCACACATAGCAATAACCCAATACTCCCTGCGATAAGACCTATCCATATCACGCCAGAATCGAATTTGTAGACCCCATTGACATTTCGATCATCCGACGCCGCGAATTCAGTGGAGACCATAGTTCGCTCGCTCAGCTACTGTTCCAACCAGTCTAAAACTTCACCTAGGATTTGACGCCAGTTTCGAAGACCACGGTTAACGGCGCTTCCATAAGTAGCGGGACAAATCGGAAAAAAACCGGGAGGCTTTTGCCTCCCGGTTTTGGTGATTGCACTGTCGAGCAGTTCTGCTGCTTGCTGGACAAGCGCTCGGCTACTTGCCGCTGTGCTTGTCTTTGTGTATTTCCTTGCTGGTTTTGTTCTGTTCTTTGTTTACTTGCTTCTTTTCCGCGGGAGTCAACTTGCCGCCGTTGGCTTCGCGGTCGTTGCGAGTCTGCTGATTGATGTGGTGCTCCTGGTTTTCGACATGGGCGGTTTGGGCGGCATTCATTTTGCCGTCTTCAACGCCATTGCCGATACGCTTCTGCTGATTCTCCGAGCGTTCGCCCACTCTGCTCATCGCAGGATTTGCGGGCTTGCCGTGATTCGCCGAAGCGAAGTTGGATTTCTCCGCGCTGGCTGTGTGCTCGTGTGACACCTGTTCGGACGTGGCCTGAACGTGCGGCTCACTCGCGGCTGTGCGTTCCTGCGCCGTTGCTGTCGCGTTCACTCCGCCGGGGCCATTGAAGCTTGCGTGGCTGACCACAGTGGTGCTAACGACCGACCGGTTGACGAAAGTATTGTGGACCACGGTGGAGTTCACGTTGACGACCGCAGTGTTATACGCGAAATGTCCGCCGCGCCATTCGCCGCCAACGAATCCCACTCCGCCATAACCGAATCCGTAATTCACGCCGCCGTAGAATCCGACGTGCGGACCCCAGTATCCGGCATGGAATCCATACACGCCGCCGGCGAAGCCCCAGTATCCGGGAGTCCACAACAAACCTGCGCGCGGCGGAGCTACCCAAACGCCCGGCACCCAGAAATAATCGTCATTGGCGTAGGACCAATAACCCGGCGTCCACAGATAGCCTTCCACCGGGCAAGCCGGTTGAACGTAAACCGGAATTGCCGGAGGCGCCACGCGAACCGAAATCCCAATCGCGATCTGCGCCGAAGCTGGAAACGCTGCGAGCGCGAGTCCCAAAGGCAAACATAAAGCAAAAAGCAATCCTCGAATAAATGTCACCTTACGCATTGCGAAATTCCTCCCTTTTTAACAATGTGTGACCGACTCGGTTAAGCGTCACTGCTTATTTGTAAAAATGCCTCGGATTTAACGCGCTCGATCCTTGCTATATCTAACACCGCAATCCGCAGAAGGTTTCGGGCCGATTGGGCATTTGTGGATTTGTTTCTTCTAGCACTGCATTCAACAATTGTAGGGAAGGGAGAAAACGTGGAAATCTCAATGTGAAAAAGTACTATCGGATTTAGTTAACACTTTCTACGCGCCTCATAAGCTGAACCTTACAGCGTCGGCACCGATCGCCGCCCGAAAGAAAACCTGTCCTCGCGAACAAGCCCGCTCCCGAACTTTCGTACAGCGGTATTGAGTCGAGGCAAGCGGCGAGAGTTTGCAAAGTCTTGGATCTAAACCCACACGCTTTGCAGAGAAAAAAAACGCAAAGCGTGCGGCACCCCCGCGAGCTTCAGTTGCGGAAGTACACAGCATCGGTGCCGCGCGCAACAATCGGATGCCCGCTTGAAAAACGCCTTCATGACGGATGGCCGACCCTTCCGCGCGGCATCTCCGTCTAGTCCATGGACGACTGGAGCTCGCGGGGTGCCGAACTTTTTCTGCGTTTCGTGCAGAAAAGGTTCGTGTTTAGATTTAGCAAAGTGAACAGTGTGCCGCGCACGAAGAATAATCGACTCGCCGCCTCCTGTTATCAGCGGTCGTTCCGGTTCACGATGGTTTATACTTTCGCGGGGTGCCGAACTGTTTCTGCGTTTCGTGCAGAAAAGGTTCGTGTTTGGATCTAGCAAAGTGAACAGTGTGCCGCGCACGAAGAATAATCGACTCGCCGCCTCCTGTTATCAGCGGTCGTTCCGGTTCACGATGGTTTATACTTTCGCTGTGCAGTCGCCCGCAGATTTTGATATCACCCGATATTCCTTCGATGAGTTTGTCTCATTTGTTTTCGCACATGACGTGGAGGCTGGGCATGAAAAACCGTGGTATTGGAAAATACCGGATGTCACGTTCGCGCCCCGGCAAATTTGTGCATATTACGTGCGACTGTTTCATAATCCCGAGTTCCTTCTTGGGCGATTTTCCAAACCTCAGCTTGAGCAAGGATTCTGGGCGATTTTCAGCGGGATCGACTGGGGACTTGAAAAGCTGCTTTGGGAAACCGAGATACCCTTTGCGGAGCGAACGGAATGCGTCAGGGCAATGTTCGATCTATTCATTCGCTTCTTTGCAGTCGAGCCTTTGGAGCATTCCTGCTGGATGTGGTGGGACGCAATTTGCTACGACTGGCATTGCGGGTTGAGAGTTCGAGAGAGAGGTGGAGAGGACTTGGAAATGCAGGACGTCATGTTCCAGACGATTTCCGGCATCCTTTTCTTGGACTCTCAGCACTGTCAGAAGGCTGCGCTTCACGGGCTGGGTCATTTGCACCACCCCGACACTCAGGCGCTCGTTCAAAGATACCTAGAAGCCCATCCTTCGCTGAGCGAGCCGGAGAAGGAATACGCGTTAGCCGCTGCTAAATTTGAAGTCCAGTGATGGGCGTCGAGAAAAAGTTTGCCAGTAGGAATCGACCGTCGCGGCGTGGCAACTCGTGATTGGCCGGACAATCGGACAATGATGTCAAGCCGTTAAGTCAATTTGAACAATCGACGGATGCAAAGAGTCCTCCGTGCGTTCTGCTGCGGGTTTAATGTACGGATGCGTCCAAAAGTTGAAGCGGCGCGGAAAGATGGTTAAGCTGAGTAGTAGCAAACTTCTTCGTATGGTCATCCCAATGCCCAGCCGTCGGTGGCGAACCCTCAGCGTTCTTCTATCCTTTATATTTATATTGGCTCTTTTTGCGGCGGTACCTCCAGCGTCTGCTGCGCTTCAGGAAAATTCGTCCGGCGGTTCAGGCAACGACGCGGTCTGCTCAGATTTAGGCGTATATATTTTCGTCGGCGGCACCGCTGGTTTCAACGCGCTCGCGGATGGCGGTCAGTTTAAAGAGCTTCTCAAAGGCGGCCACGTGGGGCTTTACGAGCATGCGAACGCAGTAGTCGCGGCCGAGAAATCTCCGGGCGTCCTTAAGTCCATCGAGCGTGTCTTTAGCGGGACCGGGCGGGGGCATGCTGAGCTGGGACAGGTGGGAGCAAATTATTTCACGCTTCCGCCAAGCTACGGCTACTACCAGCGCGTTTATGAAATGAATGGCCTGAGCCCGTCTGAAGCCAATGTGAATACGCCGGCTGATTCGGCTGCCCCAGGACAATTGGAACAGGATCTGAAACTGTGGAGGGAATACGTGGACGCGGCTCGGACTGTGGGTATCGCGTCAGTCGCACCAGTAACAGGTCCAAATGCCGCGAGCGAACCAAAACTAGGCGAAAACGTTTTTGCCAACAATTCTTTCTATGCGCTGGAGCGCGGTGAGGCGCTTTATGGCAAAGCAATCGCGTTCGATGTTCCGCCAAATTTCTTTCTCACCGATGGCAGCGGGCCGGGATACGAGAAATTTATTGTGCAAGCGATCCAGTGGGGAAACGCTCACGGCCTGCGAACCACGGTGTTGCTCTCCCCTTATCCCTGGCCCACAAATGCGGACGGCAAGCAAGATACCTTCCGTGAATTTACCGACAATACTTTTAGCCAAGACACCCAGGATTTTGTGAAGCGTCTGACGGCCGAGCATGCCATTCCATCCGAATGGTCGGTGGACAATTACGAAGATACTTATACGAACGATGCACCCGCTATGGTGCCCGAAACCGTCCAAAACACGACGACTGAGGTCGGCCTTTGGTTGGCCAGGTATACGCCGGTCTACGTGCGTCGGAACAACGCGCAGGGCACGGTATGTTTTCCCCCGCTCATGCCCGCGGAAAATTCAGAGTAACTAAATCGGGATAAGCGGGTGCGGAAGGGAAGCACGAGGCTTATTCATCCGTTTCTTACGCGGAGTTGCCGAATCTTTTCTGCGTCTTGTGCGGAAAAGATTCGTGTTTTGATTCGCCCCTAAATTTCTTACGCGGAGTTGCCGCGGGCTTCGGATTTTAGGATGCCGTCTAGTTCGCTGGGATCGAAAGCTAGATGCGTGGCGTCGTCGCGACTCAAGCTGCCTTGCGTGATGAGCCGGGCTAAAGACTCTTCCAGGCTGAACGAGCCTTTCTTTTTGGTCAGCGTAATTTCCTGGCGCAAGTACTGAAGAGCGTTATGGCGAATGTGTTGGCGCGCGCCGAATCCAATCATCAGCAGCTCGGCGACGGGCATTTGTCCGCCGCCGGTTACCGGCACAAGAATCTGATTCAGAACGGCGGCGAGAGCCATGGCCAACTCCTGCCGGATGGTATTTTGGCGCTCTACGGGAAATGAATCGGAGATGCGGCCAATCGTTGTGGCAACGTCCGTGGTATGCAACGTGGAAAGAACCAGGTGACCAGTCTCCGCCGCGGCCACGGCAATGCGCATGGTTTCAGGGTCTCGCATTTCGCCCACGACTAGAACGTCAGGCGCCTGACGCAACGCCGCACGCAGCGCCGTCGGGAAATCCGGAGCATCCGTGCCGATTTCCACTTGCTCCACGATGCTGTGGATGTGCTTGTGCTCGTATTCGATGGGATCTTCGATGGTGACGATATGGCGCGATTCGTTTTTGTTGATCTCGTTAACAAGCGCCGCGAGCGTGGTGGTCTTGCCCGCTCCTGCCGGACCTCCGATCAACACAAGTCCTCGCGGCAGGTGAGCGAGAGCTTCCACCGATGGAGGAAGGTGTAGGTCGGGGAGCGATGGAACTTTCGCGGGCAAGGCTCGCACGGCCGCGGCGGCGTTGCCGCGTTCGCGATGGAGATTGACGCGGAAACGTCCGAGACCCGGAACGCGGTAAGACGAATCAGCGATCTGCGTTTTTCGGTAGAGTTGCAAAGCGTGAGATGTGAGCGCGGGAAGCACCGCGGCTTCAATCTCAGCGCCGTCGAGCGAGCCGGATTCGAGCGGGCGAATTTTTCCCTCGAAGCGCAGACACGGCGGAGCGTTGGGAACCAAAAGCAGATCGCTCCCGCCTTGCTGAACCAGTGCGGTGAGCCAACGATCGAGGAGCCGCGTTCCGGATAAATCCGAGAGAATTACCTCGCGGCCGTCATTCAAGTCGTTAACGATTCGATTCAGTTCCGGCGATTCGGCCATTCGCACTCCGCAAAGTATATGACGTCGCACGTCTTCGTAGGTTTCTGCCTAAGCAGTACGAATCGGCGCCGGCGGCACGACGACCTCGACAAGTCCGGTCGCCACGTTGTACACGAGGCCTGAAAGAAGCCACGCGCCCGGCAAAGCGGGAACCGCCCGCAGCGCGGCAACGTCGGCGGCAACTGCCGCGCGGGGATCGCTGACCGCTTTCGTCTTGAGTTCACTTTCCGCTATTTGAAAATAGGGCGCCAGCATGGCGGGGTCGCCGGCCAGGCGAGTGATGCCGCAATCGGTGTGCTGAAGCACGATCATGTGAAACTCCCCGCCTCCTCCCGGAACTTCTCCGGCAAGCTGACCGATTCGTCCGAGCAGAGCCAACTGCTGCAGCAATCCCGGGGTGATTCGTCCACCGATATCGCGCAGCACGACGGCCTCGCCCGGTTGAATTCCAAGGACATGCGCGGGATCTGTACGCATATCGGCGCAACCGATGATTATTGCCTTTACCTTGGGCATCGCCTGCGAAAGCGAGGGGATGAGCGTGCCCGCAGCAGACTGTTTCGCAGCAAATTCTTTGTTGCGTTGTAACAAGTTATCGAAAGTGTTCATGCTGATTCCCCTGAGGCTATTTTTTTTGCAGCAGGATTGCGAAGCTTTCACGCCGCCAACCATTCGATCGACTTCCGGCGATTCGGCCATCCGCACTCCGCAAAGTAAAAGTATGTCACGCGGTGCTAAGCGAGTCGAGTCACGCGATACCGTGTGGCGCTTCCTTGTTCGCGGCGATGGTACGGTATCTACGGCAGGAGCGGCTCTGTGTCCCTGAGGTGGCGTCTTTCGGGAGACTTTTGTGGTGCGCCGGTGCTGTATCAACTGGGCGGGAATTTGGGTTGTAAATGACCAAAACTTGAAAATCCTAATGTGTGTTCTGGCCTCGGTTAGAATTTTCTTCGTCGTTTGTTCTGAGTGAGTTAGGACGAATTCTACTGGTGGTGCACTGTCGGTTAGAAGTGGGCGCCCACTTGGGCGTTTGGAAGTGACAACTGGCTCGTTTTTGTGAGCGATCTGGCCACGCGTGTGAGGGCATGACCGCGCTTTGCGGGTGGATGTGCGGCGAGGCGGCTGCGAACGTCGCGCGATGGTCAGTTCTATTTTGGGAAATGTCGGCACGTCGCCTCCTTTAGCGCTGCTGCCCGTCAACCCACGGCGAGCCCTTCGCAAGAGCGCTCAGGGTGAATCCCCTTTGGGATTCACGCAGGTCCGCTCTGGCCCCTTTTGTCGGGGCACAAAAATATTATTAGGTTATTTTGTGGATGAAGCTTTGATAGCACGCTTTTCGCGCGGTTTCAAGGAGCGGTGTGCTGTGTACGCGAAATATTTTTGCGAGGCGGTTCCATTTTGGGAATGAGGCGAGGATTTTAGCGAGAGTGTTGCAGTCGTGGGATCTAAACCCGAATCTTTTCTGTGCGAACCACAGAAAAGATTCGGCACCCCACGGGTTTCAATCGTGGTTACGGCAAATGTTGGTGCCGCGCCCAAGGGTTTGCCACCGCCAAAATCGCGTCGTGGTGCAACGGAATTTCCGTTCAGTACGAAGGGGTCTGCCATTCGCCCACCCGACCGTTTTATTGATTCACATAAACGTCGCGAAAGTCGGCGTCTACCGCTGAATAAGGCCGAGGCGTAGAGGTGCAATCTGCCACTACTCTTCCGATAAACAGGCTCTCGTAAGGATAGAACGGCGCGGAAGTGTCCGACACCGTGTAGGTTTCGAAAACCTGGCCGTCATTGTTCAACTGAAAAATAAACTGATGATGCGGTTGATCCCATTGAAGAAATAAGGTGTTAATGCTTTTCAATGCCACTGTACCCAGTACCTGCCAACTAAGTACTGTTCCATTCTGTTCAACGAATCCGACCACCCGCGGGCCTCCGCAACAAATGTTCTGGTCGATATCAATCGTCGCAATCACGTCATCATTTGAACTGGTTGGTGTCGCATCCGTGCTGAAGAAGCTTCCTGTAAACCCTATGTCTGTCACTCCGATACCTGGATTGTTCTTACATACTACCTGCCCGATACTGTTTCCGACTAAGGTAAACGAGACGGCGGTAACTGCGCCAGGATTGGCAAACGAGAGGCCAAAAAGTCCGCCGCTGGATCCGGTATTGTCTGTAATTGCGCTGTAAGCTCTTTGCATAATGTGTAGCTGCTTCGCCATGGGCACACCCGGTACCGCCGCCAGATTGCGCACTTCGTCCAAGATATTTGGATCGGTATGTAGCTGCTAATAGACATCCAGGACAGGTGGGATATTCTTCCAGCTCACCGTAGGAGGTTCGGGATGAAGAATCCAGTCTATGAGCAGACCCAGGCCAGGAAGGTAAAAGCCAGACTGCGCA
>Ga0182015_10001725_pt1 | contig 28123 bp, 33 predicted proteins | sample 712P3MmetaG_FD_120478 | JGI IMG/M metagenome (GOLD analysis project Ga0182015, IMG submission 120478) | Permafrost microbial communities from Stordalen Mire, Sweden - 712P3M metaG | ecosystem: Environmental > Terrestrial > Soil > Wetlands > Permafrost | place: Sweden: Stordalen | collected... | reverse complement strand
TCTTGCAACTCTTCGATTCCTCTGCTCCTTTGCTCTACCAGCCGCAACTATCGGGATTTACAACCCACTTCGACCCCATGACTAGGCGCTCGCGATGTCTTCACGAATAATGCGGGCTAGGTAATAGCGATGCTCTACGCGGCCACGAAGCGAACGGAGCGTCTAGTGCCTAGCCTGCAACAGAACCGATTCTCGGTGGTAATCAAGAAACTGCTTTTGACCCTGAGTAAACGATCCCACGTTGATGGTCATTCAATTGATCGATCCACGCCAATGCATTCGTGAACTGGTCCGCATGAATTCCCTTGGTTGGATCTTCTCCCACAACAAAGACAATCCAACCGTCCCGGTAAGGTAACAAAGGATTATTTCAGGACTGGGTTCCGGTTCCGTAGCACGGTTGATTCGGGTCCGCCAACAGGGTGTGTCGGAAGACGAGAATTCCAGGTTGGTCTTCCACCAGATCCTTGCGGTAGAAGCTCGATCGCCATCCGCCAACAACAAATGCTTCTCCTCGTCGTCGTCCCATGGCAGCCACGAAGCTTCATAGGAATAGCATTCGTCCTGCGCGGCCTGTTCAATGACCTCCGCCATGTGATCGAACATGAGTGCCAAATGGGTGTGAATGGGATCGGGAAGTGTCGCAATGACAAACTTCGGGTCGAGGGCGGGTTCTGGAAGTGTTGAGGTCGTGCCGTTCGCCTTGGCCGACGACTTCGAGTCGGTAAAACAAGAATCCGGCCTGGGCGCTTTATCGATGGTTAAGAACTGCTCCAGAACTTGAGCAAGGTCATCGCAAGCCCGTTTTTTTCCTCGGCATCCGTTTCGGAGGCCTTCGCCTGAGCCTGCTTCGCGCGAACCCGAAATGTCCCGGTCCCGTTCTGTGCGCCAAGCCTGGCTCGGGGTTGCAGCGTGACCCCTACCACTCCCGCAACAGCTAGCGTACCAACGATCCCCCATGTCGCTTTGTTTTTCATTCTGCAACCATGTCCAAGTCAAAACAGCAGGAGACATTCAAAGCGCCAGCAATTTCTTGATTTGCCCCTGGATGAAAAAAACCATTACTGCCTTACGAATAATCAAGTTCACATTCAGTTCCTGCAGCAGGTTATTTGCTGCATTGCTGATCTGTGTGTATACCTGCTGGCGCTTGCTCTTATCTACCTTGGACATATCGAGATTGTTCAGACTTGGATCAATCGGATCGATCGGCTTCGGAGTCCAATGCAAGTTAGCGAAGACGCTCCCCTGCTGCGCTCGATACATGGCCAGTTGCTGCTGGCCCATGCTGCGCCCATAGTCGTAGTCGTGTTTCCGGTAGCTGACATCAAAGAAGCCTTCAAATGCCTCTAGCCCGTTGCTTGCCAAACGCCCGGTGTCGGCGACGAAGTCATAGATCAGCATGTCCTCCTTTTCGTGCAAGCCGGCTGCAAGTTCGAGAACGAGCACAGCGTCCAGCCAAACGTCGGCGGTAGCGATGTCCCCGCCAAATCTCGCATATTCGAGTGAATATTGCTGCTTCAATTGAGCGCGCGCCGCGTTCAGGTTTGCGATCGCGGATGGCGTCATCACGTCATCGACCTTAAAAAAAACGTGAAGCAATGCCGCAGACACCGGGCTCGCCTGTCCGCCCGTCAGTGCCCCAGAGAGAAATAACGCCTGTAGCTGACCGGCCCTTTTGTCCAGCAAGTGCAACTTGTCATTGACCTGCTCGGCCACCACCCAGTCTTGGAACTCTGATTGACCGATCACGGATTCTGCCAATCTTTCCACGAGTCCCTTGTAATTCGCATTCGCCGCACCAAAGGATTTTGCCGGATCCGCATTTGGATCGGTAGTGTAGGGAACGTCTTCGGATGTTTTTGGGTGAGGGGCAATAAACAAGTATCCGCGCTGGTCGGCGTTCAGGTGACCTCCGGGCAGCATCTCTACGAGGTTCTTTGCCATTCCCAGCGGCTCGTTCTGAAAGACGCCGCCATCGGTATAGGTGAAGAATCTGCTGGGTGCGCCATTCCAAAGACTCCGAACCAGATCCGGGCTGGTGAAGTCCACAATGTTCCGTGCCAGATCCTGTACTCGAAAAGCAACAGGAAATGCGCCACACGCTACGGCTGCGGCACGTATGGTGTCCCAAACCTCCGGCCGGTCATCGGAAAGCTGCCCAACTGCCAGCACCAGCTGATCTCCATGGCTTGTATAGGTGAACTGACCTCCACTTTTTGTGGCACGGGAATAGTCCACACCGGTCAGATTCGATAGGGCAAGGCCCAGTTGGAGTTTGCCGTCTAAAGGTAAGGCCGGATGCGGTTGCGGAACCGGCGGTGGCGGCAGAGGTTGCGGCAGTTTCGGATATCGACCCATCAGATATGTCTCCGAGATCTTGCCTACGAGGTCGGAGGACAGAACAGAATGGGTAACGGGCTCATCGGATCCTCGCGCCAGCAGACCAACAATGTCGACGCCCATAACCCAGGCGTTGTAAAGAGGATTGTTGTAAGGCTGACTCAAGTCTGGCCCGTCGAATAGGAGTCGCTGCGCGATCATAGCCACTGTCATCCCGCCTGCCGAAGCGCCAGTGAGTACATCGATCTCGATACGTTCGTCGAGAGAATTGTTCTTGCTAGCCCATTGATTGTGCTGAGCAATAGCATCCAGTACTTCAAAGGCAACGCCCGACTCATAGCTTCCCAATGAAACCGCACCGGCAATCGTGATTGCCAGTTTCTTTGCCACCGCATCACCTCCGCAAGGCCCGGTAAGACGCGCGGGATTGTTAGATCTGACGATCTGAAGCAGGTGTGACTTTGAGTTGCGAGTCACCGACAAGTACACACATTGGAAAGCACGCAACTACGACGCGTATTTGTTGGGTAGCCTCCGAAGTAATGGCTCAATTTATGGAGTGCTGCTCGGAGCGGCGCCCGAGGTGCTAGTGGTGCTCCCGGATGCCGCCGTCGTCGATCCCGCGACCGCCTTCACCAAACCATCTAGGCCATTCCCCACCGCCGAGGGGTTCATACTAGCGATTGAGGCTCCCAAAACTGCCGCCGCCGTCGCGATCTGCAAAGCTTTATCCACGTCTTTGATAGTCGCAATCGCCTGGTTAGCTTGCACTGTCGCCTGCTTGATAGAGGCAAGCGTCGTAGCCAGATTAGACTGGGCAGCGAACAACCCTGCCGAGATGAAAGTATTCGAGTACTGGATGCATTGCAGCTGTATATTCTGTAACTGATATTGCTGGGTAGGCGTGAGAACGGTGACCTGCACAAGCCGATACTGTCCAATAGCAGCGGCGATGTCGTGAAAGTTTTGTGCCAATTCCTGCGCCTGGGCCGCGGTCAGCGGCTGTGTTTGGTCGGGCATGTCTTACCTCAAATCTTTCTGTAAGTCGGCAATGGCCTTTTCCATTTGTTCAATGTCAGGCCCCAAGTCTTTACCAAGCTGCTTAATATCAAAATGGCCGCCCTTCGTGTCGCTCGTCAGCTTCGCGTGGGCCGTCGCCAGTGAAAGCATTAACTTTCTATAAGCCTGCGCGGCGTCCTTACGGGCATTGAGCTGATTCACGTCGCTTTGCCACTGCCTGTTGACAATGATCGCTGCCAAACTGTTTGGGTCTTGAGCCAAGGGAACAGAGTAATAGCTGTCAATCAACACACCTTCGTTGTTTAAGAGCGAAAGATATGAGGTTGCCGAGGGCGTTTTATCTGGAGCCGGGGCGACCTGATCTGCCAAGCCGTTGGCCAAAATAGCGACATCTTTGTCCGTCTTACCAATGATGTCTGCGATTTTCCTTTTGCGGTAGCCCTGAAGGGCCATATCGCTTATGGCCGACGCAAGATTCCCTGCAGAAGTGGCCATCGTCTGCTGCGCAGTGCTTAAACTGGTATCTTTGAACGAACTGCTCAGAGTCCCGACCGATTTCTGAAATCCCGAGGAAGTACTTGAGGCAAGTTTTCCTAATGCGTCGAAATAGTCTAGAAGAATGTTCTGTTCTGCAATGAGGTTGTTTCCAAGCTTGTCGAGATCGTCACCGCTGACGCAAGCCTTTGGAGGAGCCGAAACAGGCGACGGCCCCGGCGGCAAATGGACATAGAGATTTTGTCTATCGCAGCTGCCCTTAAAGTCTGCGGCGATGACGGGAAGACTAGTCTTTGCTTCGTCAGCAAGTTTGGCTAACGCTGTTACCTGATCGAGGTTCACACACCCGACAAGCACAACGGCGAGGAGGAAAGTCGCTTTGGCACTAAGCCAACGACCGCGAGGCATTCGGATACAGAGACCTCGTTGCATAGAAACCGCCAATCAGACCAGCATGGGTTCGCGAACGCCGCTAGCTAGTGAACATCTGCCTGGGCTGCATTGGGCGCAGTCGTATCCTGCGACACCAATTTCTTACCAAGATACGCACCATGCCCGAGCCCCATCAGAACCATGAGCGCGCTGTCTATGTCCGGCAAAGATGAATAATCACGCTGATGGATCTTGCTGCCAACAGCGATGAGATACGTGACGATGGCGATGAATGTCCAGGCAATCATCTGCACTTTTGAAAAATCGGGAAATCCTGCGTCGTCCTGGAAGATCGCACCGAAGCTTGAAGAACCACTGGGCACTACGCTTTTTGTTATACACCCAGTCGAGAAGTAGCTCACCGTGATGCTCTTCGCCGCGGCTGCGCTGATGACGCTCATCCCCATTGCGATCAGCACGTTCTTGGGTATTTCGTTTATAGCGTCGAAGTGGTGGGCCTCGACCTTCAAAGAGTAGATCGCCGCATAGGCAAAACCACAACAGCCGTCCATGCAAAAAACTGGAACTTGACGTGCTGGGCCGTCCATTATTTCATTCATAGAGCTGGCCAATGTGTCCCCCAGAAGCTACCTTGTAGAGCAGCCGTAGGAGAAAAACGATAACAACACCCACCGCATAAGGAAAGAGACCCTGAATTTGCATAGATTCTTGCCTTGCTTAGGAGTGCACTGTCTCCACCCCTAGAAATGCAGGCTTTCTGTCAACTATCGAACCGATTAATTTGAGGGCCCAACTGCTCTGCTTAAGGGAAGCGCAAGAAAGGGGAAATAGGTATTTTGTCCGCGAACCACGAAACGCGCAATAAGCTATGTCACAATGCGCGCTGCGGTTCACAAATCAACCCAGTGTTACGAAAACCGAAATTACCGCTGCCGAGATCATCAGAAGTTTTCTAATAGAAGCTTTGCTGTCTATGCGTTATGAGCGAACGGCGCGTTGCGGTCCCGCACGAAGCCACATAGTCGGCAGTTGGCTCGTGTTGTTACACAATCCGGATAATATAGTTCAGTGCAAGCATCGACGGAGTTGGAATAACGGAAGAAGGTAACCGAGCGCTGAGGGGAATGTTCCATGAAGTGATAGGCTATGTGCCGAGGTGGCCGGTGGAGGAAAAGGAGTTCGCAAAACAGTTAAGCACTTACGCGTACAACTTTACGGCATTTTCAGTCGTACAGGGAGCAGCCTTCTGTTTTCTTCTAGTTCAAAGTGTGCCGGTCGGGTGTGCTCTGCGGTCGCGATGGTACCTTGCCGAGCCGCTTTTGCTACTTTCTGGTATCGGCTATTTTTGGCTGCTACGACGCTGCCATCGGGGAGAAGATGAACTTATCGGCGTTCCGGCAAGCGCGGCGATGCGGTCGGCAATGTGATTTTCTTGATCCGGAAGATGAGATTTGCGCTCGTCTTCACGGCTACAATTTTAGAAGTGGCGATTGTGATCGGTGCGCGCTTCTTTAGCGCGGGTCTCGACTGTGGCTGTAAGCCATGAAGAAGAATCCTTCGGACAGACGTTCCACGGTTAGCTTATCGTCGAATGCCATACGGTTTCAGGGTAGCACAGGAAAACTGCGGTCGGGCGGAAGACGTGCGTGAGCACCCGGCGAGCGATATCTATTTTTGAAATTTTAGGATCAGTTGGAAAAGCGGCACACTTATTTAAGGTGATGGCAATTTGCGCCATGACGCCACTCACAACTTGCGATGCGATTAAGCGCCATACAATGTTAAGCGGGTTTTTCGGCGGGTTATCCGCGCCCTCTAAAACCCTGCTCAGTTTGAATGCTGACACAATCAGCAGGAATACCGCCCAGAGCGATATCCCGACGATGAGATAGTTATGAATTGTCAGGTACCGTCGTTCCTCCGAGTCGCGTCCGCCGTTTGCTTCAACCAACTCATCATCTTGTCATCGAATCTCGCATCGACGTTGAAGAATCAATCTCCCCCGACCTAATTCCTCAGCGCGCATGTTTTGTCACTTCCGAAGTAGCTTTTCGAGCTGGTTCTGCTGTGCGGGTTCCAGCTTGAGCAGACCCGCGTCTTTAAAAAACTTCAGTAGCTGTTCGCTCTCCTCCGGCGGTGCCGCAAGAACCTTGAGTACCAGCGATGCCTGCGTGTCTTGCTCTTTCTGCCGCGGTTGGAAAATGCTTACAATGGCGACTGTGATCGCAAGCACACAGGTCGCGAACGAGATTCCCAAGGGCCCATACGAAAGCCATTTCACAGTGATCCGCCTGCCGCACCTTAAATTTGTAATCCGCCAAATTCAGATCGGCCTGAAGCCTCTGCGATAACTTATTTAGATCGCAGGATGGGTCGACCTTACACTTGTCCAGACCTGTCTCAAATTCCTTGGCCAACTTGGCGCATCTGACCTCGTATGTTTCCTCGGTTTCTTTAGTTTCTTTCGGAGTTATTCCCTTAGTTGTGTTTTTCAAATGGAGCCTCCTTCAGGCAGCGGGTTCCCACCTAGCTCGTGGCTCGCTGGGTTACCAAGGAAGGCCGTCAGCGGCTAGCCGGGCGTTTGCCTCCGTGATCATAGCCTACAGGACTGTCATCTTCGCTGCGAATCTCGCGACTCAGGGCGTATCCTGGCCAACCGGAAGTTGGCCGGAAACGGGCTTATGGGAAACTCCGCAGCCTAGCAAATTGAATCCAATTTAACCCCCGCTAGGGGGCTAAGTCTGTGATTCTACGCACATCTGTGTGTGATTGTCTGGCGTTATTTGGCGTTTTTTGGAGGCGCTGTGCACCGAACTGTGTACCAAGAAAGTTGCCCCTATTACCCCTTTTTTGCCCCCGACCCATCGCGGCTGTTGCACCAACTTGACGGCGATTTCCGCAGGGAGGGCAGGTTAAGATCGAGCCGCTTGCGAAATAACCTGGCCGCCAGAGATGGGGGCTCTTTTTATGTACGCCGTGCAGGGTCGAAAGTCGCGGTCCCGGCGCTGAAAACAGTTACGGGCACGACTTTCATGAGGTTTCGCGGGCCGTAGGCCCTAATAGGACATGTTCGACAGCTGGCGGGTGCAAGTCCCGTCCCAACCTGATGGAGGTGAAGGGTAGCGAAGCGCAAGGGCGTCACCGCGAGGTGGGGTCTGAAGGAAGCGTGGAGCAAAGACACGGGCCGATGTACAAGAACCGGATCAGAGGCCTACGGCGTCGGACGAGTTGGCATATGACAACGAAGTCCATGTCCATCAAGGATGCTGGTGGTAAATCCGGCGGTCGCGTATCGAAAGCAATCGAGCTTATTGCGGGAGAGCTGTTGCATCGTCTCGAATTCGAGACTGAGGGTGGAGTAATCCTTCCTGATCCTGCAGCAGCAGTCAGCAGCGGCGTAGTACTCACGCGAGTGAGGAAGGCCCAAACAGTAAGAGTGAATAGTAGAACGTTCAACTCATGGGTGGCATTTGCGCCCGCCAATCAGCCTCGGCTGAGCTTTACAGGTTCAGAAGACGGTGAAGCCGAAACGGAAACCGGTAGAGTGGCGAAGCCCCTGTGGCGAATGACGACTCGAATCTCACGGCCTTTGCGGGCTTAACTTACTGAACCGCCGTATGCGGACCCGCCTGTACGGTGGTGTGGGAGGGGCGAGCGGGTGACCGCTCCCCCTATCCCGATTTTCAGGCAAATGAAACCTTTTTCGTTTTGCCCCGAGAATTGGACACCTGCGAAAAAGGTATAAATCAGAAGTTCATTACCGTGTCAAGAGTACTGGGTCGTCCGTAACATGCGGGAATCACCGGGTTTCTGTAGAGTTGAAAAGTCAGACGAGAGAGGGATACACTGTGGCAAACAAGGCGTCGCTTTTGCTCATTTACGTTTTGGCTCTCGTCGAATTTGCTTCGGCCCAGAGGTACTCGATAACTGAACTCGGTTTCCTTCCGGGCGGAAACTACACTGTCCCTTCTGGTCTGAATAATCTCGGTCAAGTGGTTGGCCTTGCCGTCACTAGTGCGGGGCAAGATCATGCCTTCCTTTGGACCAGTAGTATGGGGATGCAGGATCTCGGTACGTTGGGTGGAACTTACAGTCAAGCCTCGGCTATTAACGACTTCGGAGCTATCGTGGGTGTATCTACCACCACGAATGCCAGCAATTTCAACTGTGCGTTTGTGTGGACAAAAAGCACAGGTATGACGCTCCTGCTCGGATGCTCACCTGATTTTCAGTCCGATGCATACAACATAAATGACCATGGGCAGGTTGTCGGGATAGTCGTATCGACCAGCGCTTCCGCTTTCGTTTGGACGAAGAGCGGAGAAGAGCAAGACCTCATAAGCGGTGTCGCATCAGGGATTAACGAGCGCAACGAGGTGGCTGGCACCACGGAAAGTAATACTGCGTTTCTCTGGACTGAGACGGAAGGTACGCAAGAGATTGGTACACTTGGCGGGAGCCAAAGTGCTGCCTTTCAAATTAACGACTTGGGCGAAGCCGTAGGAGCGTCCATCACGAGCAATGGCCAAACCCACGCCTTCATTTGGACAAAGCAAACGGGGATGACGGATTTGGGCACACTCCCCGGAGACGACTTCAGTCAGGCAGCAGCGATTAACGATTTTGGTCAAGTTGTCGGTTTGTCCAAGCATGGTGGTACAGAGCGAGCCTTTGTTTGGGGCAAGAACCTAGGTATGCGTGATCTGAATACATTGGTTGCCCCCATCTCCGGGTGGAATTTGATGGGTGCGGTCGGCATCAATTCGTCAGGTCAGATCGCTGGCTACGGAACATTTAACGGAGTGGGCACTGGTTTCCTCCTAACTCCGCGCTGAGCAATCCATTACGCTCATCGACTCCGGAGATGTCTGAATCGAGAAATTGCTCGTAACAAAGGAAAGATCGGCGATACGACCAGTGCGGCACCAATGGGGCTGATGAAGTGATTGACGAGTGGAGATCCCAAAGGGCGCACGAGGACTGTGACGGCAAATCCGATTAGGAACCCCGCTGTTCCGAGGAGCGCGTCCGTCAGGATGCCGCGCATCGGCAGCCTCAAGGAGAACGAGGCAACCGCTCCCGTTGCCGCTCCCGTTCCCATTGCCAGCACTGCGTAAATCAAGAGGAAATACACAACAATGATGGGAGAAACCGGGATCACGAATCCATCCTAGCACCGACTACTCCGGTAGGTGCTGTAACATCTCGATTGCACTCATGTGGCCTTGCGCTGGGCACTTGAGTGAAAATGGCCGGTATTTCAACCGTTGCGCAAACAGCGGTCAACCTCACGCGCGGATTGCCTTGACCGGGTGTTGGTCTAACGATATAGTTTGTTTCCGCTGCTGCCCTGCGAGCCCTTCCCCTCCCAGCTCAGACGATTTAGTCCCGGTCCAACAAGCCGGGCAGCACCGATTTTGTGCAAGGAGAATTCCGATGGCAAGAGTTGGTGGATGGAGGTGGGTGTGGGGAGTGATTGTTTTTTGCGGGATGACGACGACAGCCTCGCTGGCACAGACCAATCTCACCACGATCGTAAGTTTCAATCAAACCAATGGTGCCAGCCCATCCATGGTTCTCACCCAAGGCGCAGACGGGAATTTTTACGGGACGACAACCGAAGGTGGGGTCGCGTTTAGTGGCACCTTCTTCAAAATGAGTCCAACGGGCATGCTGACAAGTTTGTACTCGTTCTGTAATCCGGACTGCCGTGGTGGCGGCTTACCGGTGGGCTCACTGCTCCAAACACCAAGTGGAAACTTCTATGGCGCTACTGCAGCCGGAGGTACTAATGGACCCTTCCATAACTGCTGCGGCACAGTTTTCAAAGTCACCGCTTCCGGAACGCTGACAACGTTGTACAGCTTCTGCGCTCTGGCCAACTGCGCTGACGGGGACGAACCCTCTGGAGGGTTGGTGCAAGCGAGGAACGGAAACTTCTACGGGGCAACGACGAGCGGCGGCATCTGTGAGAACTGCACAATAGGGGGCACGCTTTTTGAGATTACGCCAACGGGTAAGATGACCGCGTTCCACGGCTTCGACGGTACCGATGGCTCTTACCCTCTCGGCGGGTTGATACAGGGCAGTAACGGCAGCCTCTATGGGGAAACTGACGGCGGCGAAACTCCCAGTGGCACCCTCTTCGAAATCACTCTCGGAGGCAAGCTGAACAGCTATATCTTCAACTATCAAAATGGGATTGGCTACCATCCGGTTGGCGGGCTGATACAGGCCACTGACGGAGACTTCTATGGCGTCACTGAGTTTGGGGGCAGCAACTACGGATGCAACGCCGAAGGATGTGGCACGGTCTTCAAGATTACGCCCGGGGGCAAACTGACAACCTTATACAACTTTTGCGGCCTTCCCAACTGCGCAGACGGTGCCTTCCCTAACGGCCCGTTGGTCCAAGCAACTGACGGGAACTTCTACGGGACAACTTCAGGCGAAGCAGGCGACCTCGTAGCCAGCGCGGGTACAGTTTTCCAAATTACTCCTGAGGGCAGGTTCACCACGCTGTATACCTTCTGCGCTCTGGCCAACTGCGCTGACGGGGAGTTTCCGACTGCAGGGCTGCTTCAAGCCACGAATGGGACGTTCTACGGGACAACTTCTCAAGGCGGTGCCTACTACGGCAGTATCTTTAGCCTGTCTGTGGGACTTGGGCCGTTCGTTTCCTTCATGCGGAATTCGGCGAAGGTTGGCCAGCAGTTCGGTATTCTCGGGTACGGTCTGACCGGTACAAGCAGCGTCTCTCTCAACGGAATCTCTACGGACTTCACCATTGTGTCCAATACATTCATCACGACGACAGTTCCTGCAGGCGCGACTACCGGCTACGTCACCGTGACGACGCCCAGCGGCACGTTGACCAGCAATGTGCCGTTTCATGTGTTGCCGTGAGTGATAGGCCCTCCTAACGTAAAGGTTCCTTCCCCCATCCGAATCCCGGAAACCCAAGGTACGAAGGACTCTAGTACAGAACTGCCGGATGGGCTAGATTTGAGTACTGAAGCTGCCGGGGAGACGAATGAGAACTGCCATCTTCACATTGATGCTTGCGATCTGCCTGTGTGGGCTGGCCCTGAGCCAGTCAACTGAAACCGTTCTATACAGCTTTGGTGCTTACACTGGCGACGGAACCGTACTATTCGGTGGGTTACTTTTCGACTCAATCGGCAACATCTACGGGGTTACAAATGCGGGGGGCACGCACTGCATCGGCAACTACGGATGCGGAACGGTTTATAAACTAAGTCCTACGAGATCTGGTGGATGGAAAGAAACCATTCTTTACAGTTTTTGCAATACTGGAAACCCGTCTACTTGTCCGGATGGCGCTGTTCCTTCTGCTGGTTTGACGATGGACGGCAGCGGCAATTTGTATGGAACCACTGCGGGTGGGGGAACCAGCGGCGTTGGAACAGTGTTTCGTTTAAGTCCGCCCTCGGTACAAGGTGGAAGCTGGACCCAGACTGTGCTGTGGACCTTCTCGCTGAATCCTGAAAATGGTGCTTATCCCGGTTACGGCAAACTGAACATTGATGCGGCGGGCAACATCTACGGCACCAGCGGCGGCGGATCCAAGAATCTGGGGATCGTTTTTGAACTAAGTCCCCAGCTTGACGGGACGTATTCTTTTTCCATTCTCCATAATTTCACTGGCAATGACGGTGTCGGTCCCGCATATGGCGTTACATTCGACAGCGAGGGGAATATGTACGGGTCCGCGACGTACGGCGGCAGGGGGAAAGCGACCTGCAACCAAGGCTGCGGATTAGTTTACAAATTAAGCCAGTCCGGTGGAGGCTGGCAGGAGACTGTTCTTTACGAATTCGATGGGGTAGTCGGAGCTTACCCATTCTCGCCGATTTCGATTGATAAATTCGGCAATCTATACGGAACGTTTGAGGTTGGCGGAGGAGGAGATTGCGTTCTTTCCCCCGGCACTTGTGGAGGAGTATTCAAGTTGGTTCCCGGATCGAGCCGTAGGTATGCTTTCTACTTCAACGACAACGGCGGATTCAATGATGGTAACCCGCAGAACGGGGTGACGATTGGTTCCGGTAACACTCTCTATGGGACGGTCGGCATTGGGCAAGGCGGCGAAGTATATATGCTGCAAAATTCGCAGGAAACCATTCTCTATAGCTTCTGCTCCCTTCCGAACTGCGCAGATGGATCAGTGCCATCGCCCGGTAATATCGTCATGCGTGACGGAGCACTGTACGGTGCCACTGTAGAAGGTGGGCAGTATGGCCTCGGCATTGTATACAGCCTCACGAAATAGCGTCATCGAACTTGTCCAACAAGCTAGCCAGCACGGATGTTATGCAAGGAGACTTACCGATGGGAAGAGTTCGTAGGCGGCAATGGGTGTGCGGAGTATTTCTTTTTTGCGTCGTGATGGCGACGGCGTCACTTGCACAGACTACCCTTACCACGCTCGCAAGTTTCGACGGAACCGACGGCAAATGGCCCAATCTCATGAATCTCACGCAAGGCTCCGACGGCAATTTCTACGGGACCACTGTCTTAGGGGGGACCTGCGAACTTTCTTTCATCGGCTGCGGCACAGTTTTCAAAGTAAGCTCGGTCGGCACGCTGACAACGTTGTACAGCTTTTGCTCTCAGTCGAACTGTGCCGACGGGGAACAACCTGTCGGGACACTGGTACGAGACGCCGGTAACAACTTCTACGGCATAACCTCGGGCGGCGGGTTTAACCCCGGAGGTACGGTTTTCAAGATCACTCCAGCAGGCGTGCTGACGACCGTTTATAGCTTCTGCGCTTTGGCGGAATGCGCTGACGGACAAGAGCCGGTAGCAGGGCTAGTACAAAGCAGCAAGAACGGGAACTTCTACGGGACAACCGCACTTGGCGGGATCAACGGCGGTGGCACCGTTTTCGAAATCACCCCGGAAGCCTCTACGGGGAAGCCTCGGCGGGAGGAACTGCAGGCTTAGGGACTGTAGGCTGTGGAACGATTTTTAGAATCACCCCAGCGGGGAAGCTGACCACGCTGTTTAGCTTCGATTTCACCAATGGGTGCGGTCCCAGCGGCGGTTTGATACAGGCCAGCAACGGGAATTTCTACGGCGTCACCGCCGGTGGGGGAAGCGGCGGAATCTGCCAGGCAACCGAAAATTGCGGCACGGCCTTTAAGATCACTGCTGCGGGCGAGTTGACAACACTTCACGACTTTTGCACTACCGTCACCTGCGCGGATGGCGCCCTACCCTACGGTCCTCTTGTTCAAGGGACTGACGGGAAACTCTACGGGACGACCTTCGGTGAGTTCCTTCCCAGCACGATCTTCGACATCACTCCAAACGGCAATCTGACGACCCTGTTCACCTTTGGCAGCACCAACGGTTTTGAGCCAACGGGGGGCCTTCTTCAAGCTACCAACGGGACTTTCTACGGTACAACTTTGACGGGCGGTACCGACGGTCTCGGCACAATCTTCAGCCTGTCCACCGGTCTTGGCCCATTCGTGAAGACTCAGCCGACATCGGGAAAGGAAGGCGCGACAATCGGCATCTTCGGTCAGGGGTTCACCAGTTCCTCAGTCGTGCAGTTCGGTGGAGTGCAGGCCACCAGCATCAAACTCTCTGGACCAACCTTCCTCACGGCAACCGTGCCCACGGGTGCATTTACCGGATCGGTAACGGTGACCACCGGCGGGACCGCCCTGACAAGCAACCAGCAATTCCGCGTGACCCCGCAGCTTCTCAGCTTCAATCCGCCCAGCGGCTCAGTGGGAACGCAGGTCACGCTTACTGGAGTCGGCTTCACGCAAGCCTTGGGAGTTGGTTTTGGCGACAATGTACCAGCGGAATTCACGGTGAACTCCGATACGGAAGTAACCGCAACCGTCCCAGACGGAGCCAAGACCGGCCAGATTGGTGTCGTGACCAAAGGGGGAACGACTGTCAGCTCCGCGACCTTTACGATAAATTGAAGGCGAGCTGGCTCCGTCGTTATAGGCATGACCTTTGAACAAGTACAGGATCGTCTCGGTCCAAGCTCCACCCGATTGTGCAGGCGGCAATAGCTCGTACACCACGCCGCATTGTCCCGGCCCCTCGCACGAGGACGATCCCCCGTTCAAGGTTGCACCGTAGAGGTTGCCAGCTTTATCTCTCACGATGCCGCCGACCGGCACCGCTCCGTCATTCAACCCTTGAAAGCTGTAGAGGACTTTCTCTTTCCACTGCGCTAAGGCCGCCGAGGTCAGGCAGCAAAGCATAACGATCAGAGCGGTCCCGCGATTAAGAGTACCCGTCATCCCGAGCGATTATACAAACCACCGTCAAGTTTGGTGTCAGTTGACGTTATCTTAGCCATAGCGCTCACCGACCTGGTTCCCGCATGTTCACAAATGGGTGCTGACCACTCTCGCCGCAAGTCCTTTGCATTCAGCGTCCGGAGTGCTCGATTTTTATCGTTGATTAATCGGTCGTTTCGCGAACTAATGTAGTTGTGAAAACTGTAGCCCTTTATTGCCGAGTGTCCACTTCCAGACAAACCAACGAAAACCAACTGCCAGAGCTGAGGGCTTTCGCCGCAAAGCAGGGATGGAAAGTCATCTGCGAATACATTGACGTGGTATCTGGCAGCGGCAAGAAGGATCGTTCGCAATTCCAAGCGATGATGCTGGCGGCATCGCAGCGCCAATTCGATATGCTCCTGTTTTGGAGTCTAGATCGGCTGAGCCGCGAGGGTATCGTCAAAACGCTGGGCTACCTCCAACAGTTCAAATCCTGGAACGTGGGCTGGCGCAGTTATACGCAGCCGTTCTTGGACACAGGAAACTCAATGGTGACGGATATTGTTCTGTCCGTCCTCTCGGCAGTCGCGCAGCAAGAAAGGTTGACGATCTCGGAACGCACGCTGGCAGGATTGAAACGGGCACGGCGCGAAGGAAAGACGCTAGGCAGACCAGCGGTATCCGTGGATATGCAAAAGGTACAACGACGCCGCGACCGTGGCGAATCCCTACGTTCCATCGCTTCCGATTTGGGATGTTCTGCGGCTTTGTTGTGCAAACGGGCGAGAACGGGCTCCTTACTCGCATAAGAACACCAACTAGGCCATCCCGATGCGATTTTCATTTCTGCATTGCGGAAGTGTCACGTCACCGGATTTGAAACGCCACATTGCTCGATAGGGTGCCCGTGGGAGTTGTGACTTGGATCGTCCCTGTGGTCGCGCCACTTGGCACAGTAGCCTTGATCAGGGTGCTGGAGACGACCGCGAATGTTGCGGGCGTGCCGTTGAAAGTGACGGCCGTCGTTCCCGTCAGATTGCTTCCCAAAATACCGACGACTCTCCCGACCTTGCCGAAGGCGGGATTTGTTTCAACAAACGGTCCAAACCCCATCGACAAGCTGAAGATGGTGCCGCAACCTGGTTGGCACGCCGAACTACTGCCCCCTTGGACCGCAACGCCGTAAAACACCCCATTGGTGGCTTGCGTCAACGCTGCTTGCGAGTTCGCTCCATCGATACAATTCGTTTGAGAGCAAAAGCTGTACAGCGTGGCGAACTGTCCCGTGGGACTAATCTCGAACACCGTACCGCAGCTGTCCTGAGAGCAATGGGTGGGGTTGCCATTAATACCGCCCGAATAGGTTACTCCGTAGAAATTCCCATCGGTGCCTTGAACCACCCCTGCCGCTGGGTTTGATCCGTCGGTGCAATTCGTTTGCGAGCAAAAGGTATAGAGGGTGGTTAATCGCCCCGCCGGAGTCATTTGAAACACCGTGCCACAGCCGTCTGGACATTGGGGGGAGGCAAAGTTCCCACCCCAGTAGGTTGTCCCATAGAAGTTCCCCTCAGCGCCTAGCACCAGGGCTGCCGAAGGCCCTATGCCGTCGGAGCATCCTGGCTGAGAGCAAAACTCATACAGGGTTGTTAGTTTTGCGGTCGAACTAATCTTGAAAACCGTGCCACAGCCGAAATCACATTCGGCCGAGGCAAAGCTCCCACCGAAGAAGGTTGTCCCATAGAGGTTTCCGTCATTGCCCAGCACTAGGGCTCCTGTAGGGTTCACGCCGTCCGAGCATCCCGGCTGAGAGCAAAAACTGTAGATCGTCGTGAGATTCCCGGCGGCCGTGACTTCAAAGACCGTGCCGCACCCGTTGGAGTCGGCGCACCCGTTTATGCCGCCAACGTTTCCGCCTTCTCTGGTTGTGCCATATAGGTTTCCATTTGCGCCTTGGACCAACGATCCGGCTGAGTCCCTTCCGTCTGCGCAACTCGACTGAGAACAAAAGCTGTGGAGCGTCGTCAGTTCCCCGGATGCGGTGATCTTAAAGACAGTGCCCCAGCCCTTAGCACCGCCTTCGGATGTTGTTCCGTAAAAACTTCCATTGGCGCCCTGAACAAGGCCTGCGGTGGGTCCCGTACCATCGGTCGCGTCAAAGCTGTGCAAGGTCTTCAGCCTGCCCTGCGGAGTAATCTCAAAGATCGTGCCACATCCATCTGGACCACAGTTGCCGGAGGTACCGCCGCTGTAGGTCGTCCCGTAAAGGTTCCCATTCGCACCCTGAATCAAAGACCCAGCTGGATCGAAACCATCGGCTAAATCAAAGCTGAGCAGCGTGGTGAAGGTTTGCGCAGGCGAGGCAATCGCGGTTGCGACGCAAAACGCAGCGATGACACAAGCGGCCTTTCCGAATCCAATCGTTCCCATAGTGGCTCCTTGCGTGGCTTCGCGCCAGGCCGTCAGAGTTAACTGTTCACCAGAGCATTCACACGTTCTGGTTTTCAGGCGTCTTTGATATGCGGCGATTGAATCGCAGCAAAGCTCAGGGACTGAAGCTAGAACCGCTCAGCTACTCGATGGGGGATGATCCAACCGGTCTGAATGCTTGTGCATTATTTCTGATGTCCATGGGGTTGTCAATGGTGCAGTTCGTTGCATCTCCGCGATCTGGAAGGTTTCCCGTCGATCCAGTCGGGGCGGGGAAATCGTGCTTTGTCACGTTCCGGAAACGGGAACAGCGGGCTGCAAACGAAGCGAAATAAATAAAGGAGAACTGCACCTCTGACTAAGAGAGTCGCTACTCCCTTGGTGCGAACCCTGTGATTTCATACACCACCCCGCAACCGGGCTGGCCAAACGTGGTGCAGGTGGAGTCGCCTCCTTCTGGAGTCATGCCGTAGGCGTTGCCTTTGCCGTCGAGAATCAGCCCTGCGACCGGAAACTGCCTATCCGTACCGGAGGTGAAGCTGTGAAGAGAACTCAGCCCCCATGTGCCGCAGGTTCCGCGCAGTCGAAAAGCCATTCCACATCCTCCGTTGCAATTTGCGCTGGTACCCTCCGTCGAACCAGCACGGAAGTCTTCTCACGATGTCGGTGCGGTCTTGGAGCAAAGAACAGCACTTAAATCGGATTCGACAATGCAGTCTCCATCCAAGGACGGCAGAACACGCATTGGTGTAGTGGACGTGACCACAGGGCTCTCCTGACCCGTTGATTCGCAGCATTCAAACTGTGATGTGAGCAGGCGCACAAAAAGATCGAGGCTCTGCGGCGACCTCAGCGTGCGGCGGAGTTTGGGCCACACGGATGCGAATAGTTTCTGCACATCTTCATCCGTGGGCTCGAAAACTGGCTCACTGACGCAATTCGCCTCTGGGTTCAGCGACCGCAGGTGACGACTGGCGAGCCGATCAGCCGTTGCGCGAGGAATTTGGCGTTCCCGGAGAAAGCCTGACCACTGGCCGTCCCGACCGGGGCTCGCCAGCACTTCCTTCATTCGGCAAAGCTGTTCGCCCAGCTTGGCTCGGATAGCGCGAAGCTCGTCCTTAGTCATTCGGACAGTATTCCTCGCGGTCGAATGTGCAATCCATAGGTCGGTGATTGCTTGCCTTAGCTCGGTCTGGGGGTCTGTCGCCGCTGGCGTGAAATCTGTTGCTAAAAACTCGGCGGTGTTTGTTGCGTCGGTGTTCGTGGTGTCGATCATCTCTAGCATGGTTGCCCTCGCTGGTTATCGTTTGGGAAGCAGGAATCGCCTCAGCAAATCCGCTCTCATTCATGAGGCAGAAATTGCGTCAACTATTTGATTGGCGATTCCCTACAGGGCAGTCTTGAACTGTGAAGGGTGCACAAAGTTTATTATTGACGCAGCCCATCAGGCCGCCCAACTAAAAAGCCCCAGCTTTTGGCTGGGGCCTTTTTGTGCTTCTGACAATTACTGGACGGCGATGCTGACCACTGGCTGGGCCTCGTAGGCCACATTCATCTTGTCTATGGCAGCCCGCTTCGCCTTCGCCGCATCCAGTTTCAAATAGTGTTCTTTGCAAATCTCAGCGGTGTTGCGCAGCATAAAGCAGGCTTCCTCGGGCGGCACATGCAGTTCGTAAAGATTGGTCATCATGCCGCGCCGGAAAGCGTACCACCCCTTCCATTGCAGCGATGTGCCCACGATGGCGCGGCGAATCTCTGCCTCGGCCTTGGCCATGTCAATCGTCGCCCAGCCCTTTGCCAGGATGCGCTGTAGCTCTGCGGCTACCGGCAGCCAAACATCGTTGTGAGTTTTGGTGCGCGTGTGAATCCGCACCAGCCCCTTGGCCGCATCAAAATCCTCGGGCAACAGGGCTTCAACTTCGGGCCGCCGCAACGCCAGAAACGCATTGACCGCGATGGCGACCGCAGTATCGCCAGATGGGAACAGCGTCAGGTATTGTTTCACTTCGTTCAAGTCGTAGGCGCCGTTCGCACGCTTTTCAAAGTGCCCCAGATTGCTGACGCTGGTATCTCGGCCCGGATTCGCATCACCCGGATAATGTCCGAGCCGCTTCGCGTGGGCGAACATGGTGGTCAGCGTGGTGCGGATGTGCAGGTAGACTTCGTGCGAGAGCGTATCGCCGCGCTTGTCGTGAATCGCGTTGATGGCCTGCTGCAAGTGGAAGGTGCGGACATCCCGCAGCGTGAGGTCGCCGACGAAAGGTTTCAGCCGCTCCCATTGCTGCTTGTAATTCCGAATGACCGACTTGCCCAGCGATTTCGTAATGTTGGGGAAGAAAACATTGCTGACGAACTTGCCCAGCGTGTCTCCCGCCTCCAAGGTTGGGGCCTGCGTGATACGCGCCCATTGTTCGGCGGCGGCGGTTTGGACATCCGACTTTTTCATCGTATCAGGGCCGAGAATAAAGACGGGCTGCTTGCGAACCTTCTCGCCATCCACTTCAATGTAGGTAGACCAGCGCATTCGCCACGACCCGTTGTTCTTTTCAATCGAGTAGGTTTTCATAGCCCCCTCCTTTTTAGCCACGCCAGCATGGCTGGGCTGTTCCATCCATAACGGTTGTGTTTGCCGATTTTGACCACGGGGAGAGGGTCACGGTTGCGGTCGCTGCGGCTGGCTTCTGCTATCCAACTGGGTTTGACTTTGAGGCGGCCGGCCAATTCACTTGCGGTGAGAATTTCTGCGGGAATTTCGGGCGATAGGCTCATCTAAACCAATACCGAAGTGCCTGAAATGTTTTGATTACTCACAAGTCCATTGTGCACCCACTGTGCCCCAAAGTTGAGAGTTTAGCCCATTTTTGAAGGATTTGTGACTAGAAGGCCTAGTTCCAGTCAGATCCTCAGCGAAACCTGACATGAACTCCCTAATGGATTGGCTGCGATATTCCGCACGCGCGACCTTACCAACCCAGGTAGTGAATGATAAAGGACGATATCGTTCCCTAAAATCGAGGGCGAGAGAAAGAAGTTGCAGCAGTTTCTCGCTCGCCTTAATCGCCGAAGCGAGGATGCTCCGATGCTCCATACTTCCCCAAGCCGACTTCTGGCCAGCGTCGGTGAGAGTCTGTCCCCCTGACATAACGTTCACTTAGCCCGTCAACGGGCCACAATTTGCGAATACGGCGAACGCCTTGGCATGCGAGGGAAATGGCAATCTCCGTCCCGACGGGCCCTTTCGCGGCCGCCTGAACGCCAGCCACGACCTACGTAGCGAGTTGAGCTGGTACTCAAATCTCCCAGAGTACTTAAACGTCTTGCCGAGGTCGAGCTTCCAGCCGATCAAAAAGCGCCATATCTCGTCATGGCCATTCCCTTGCAGCCATTTGTACGCGGTCTACGCTAAGCATGTTGATAATCTTTGCCACATCGTTGAAGGCAAAGACCTTGATTCCGCTGCTTCGTGAGCGCCGATGTTCGGGCAGTCACAAGCCAGGATTGGTTTTCGTCCAAGGTTCATACACACAATCCAGATTGTAGACACGGAGAACGTTCAGTGAAGAACCATGGAACCGGTGAATTGGGACCAAAGTCTGGTTTGAATCGCAAGATGCGACTCGCGTTCGCCTCCGCCATGTTGACGTTACTCGTCGTAGGAGCGATTTCCTATCGGGATATGGTCGTGTCCAGGGAGAGCGCGCGGTGGGTGAGCCACTCCTACGAGGTTCTGGAAAGCATCCACGATTTAGTGTTCGCCGTGGAGAGCATCGGATCGAACGCCCACGGATTTGCATTGACGGGCAAGGAGTCCTATCTCGATTCCTACCGTATCGGCGTAACAAAGATCGCGCAGGACCAGGCAGCGATTCGCCACTTGACGTTGGACAACCCTGTGCAACAGCAACAGATTCCTCTGCTCGAAAGCCTGACTGCTCAGAAGATACAGCGCGCGGAGACGGTCATTCGTCTGGGCCGGGCCCAGGGCCTGGCGGCGGCTGCCACTCAAAACGGGCCGGGCCAGGTAACCATGGAAGAGTTTCTTGCGGTAATGGGTAAGATGCAGGGCGAAGAGCTTCGTTTGCTGGTGCTGCGCAACACAGAGACCAAGCGGCTCTTGAGCCAGACTGGGCCGCTATTGCTTTTCGGAACCGCTCTGGGCTTGTTGATTGCCGCCGCAGTTGGTTGGAACGCCCAGCGCGACAACTCCGCGCGCGGGCGAGCCGAGGGAGCGCTGGGGGACAGCGAAGAAAAATATCGGATGCTCATGGATGAAGTCCGCGACTACGCGATCTTTCTGCTGGACCCGGGGGGCCGGGTTGTCAGTTGGAATGCCGGCGCCGAACGGATCAAAGGTTACACCGCCGGTGAGATTATCGGTCACGATTTTTCCTGCTTCTTTTCTCCGGACGATATCAAGCGGGGCAGGCCGGAGGAGGTGCTAAGGCTGACTGCCGGCAGCGGCCGCTACGAAGAAAACAGCATACGCGTGCGGAAAGACGGCTCGCAGTTTCTAGCGAGTGTTACTTTCACAGCTTTGCGCGATGCGGACGGAAAGCTGCGGGGGTTTTCTGAGATCAGCCGCGACCTCAGCGAGAGCAAGGAATCGGAGGCGAGGTACCGCGGGCTGCTGGAAGCGGCTCCGGATGCGATGGTGGTGGTGAACCAGGGCGGGGAGATCGTTCTGCTGAACGTTCAAGCGGAGAAACAGTTCGGATACCGCCGCGATGAACTCATCGGTCAGAAGGTGAAGAACATTATTCCCAAGGGCTTCGCGGAGCGACTGATCGCCGACGGTACCCGAAGCGCGGCGGAGGCGCTGGCGCAGCAGATCGGCACGGGCATTGAGCTCAACGGGAGGCGGAAGGATGGAAGTGAGTTTCCCATCGAGATCATGCTGAGCCCGCTGGAAAGCGCCGAAGGAATTCTGGTGACGGCGGCGATCCGCGACATCAGCGTACGGAAAGCTGCGGAAGAACATCTGGCGCAGATGGAGGGCAGGTACCGCGGGTTGCTGGAAGCGGCTCCGGATGCGATGGTGGTGGTGAACCAGAGCGGGGAGATCGTTCTGCTGAACGTTCAAGCGGAGAAACAGTTCGGATACCGCCGCGATGAACTCATTGGTCAGAAGGTGAAGAACATTATTCCCAAGGGCTTCGCGGAACGGCTGATCGCGGACGCTCTTCGATCCGCTGAAGACGCGCTGGCGCAGCAGATCGGCACGGGGATTGAGCTCAACGGGAGGCGGAAGGATGGAAGTGAGTTTCCCATCGAGATCATGCTGAGCCCGCTGGAAGGCGCCGAAGGCGTCCTTGTGACGGCGGCAATCCGGGACATCAGCGTGCGGAAGAATGCGGAAGCGCTGATGATCCATTCGTCCGAACACGACTTCCTGACCGGATTGCCCAATCGCATGCTCTTGAGCGACCGAGTGAATCAAGCGATTCGCATGGCGATCCGACACAAGAGAAAAGTCGCGGTTCTGTTCCTGGATTTGGACGGTTTCAAACACATCAACGATTCGTTGGGGCATCCCACCGGCGACAAGCTTCTTCAATCTGTGGGGAAACGCCTAGTGGATTGCGTACGCGGCTCCGACACCGTGAGCCGGCAGGGAGGCGATGAATTCGTTGTGCTGCTTTCCGAAGAGGAAGATTCGGAAGATGCCTCGGTCACCGCGAAAAGGATGCTGCGGGCGGTGGCCGAAGCGCATTTCGTCGACCAGCACGATCTTCACGTCACCTGCAGCGTTGGGGTCAGTCTTTATCCCGACGACGGGCTAAACGCGGAGACGCTGATCAAGAATGCGGACACCGCCATGTACCAGGCGAAGGAAAATGGGCGGCAGACATATCAGTATTTCAAGCCGGCCATGAACGTCCGGGCGGTGGAGCGGCAATCCCTCGAGGAGAGCCTACGGCGTGCCCTGGAAAGGCAGGAATTTGTGGTGCACTACCAGCCGAAGATCAACCTGAGGACCGGAAGGATCAGCGGTGCCGAAGCCTTGCTACGCTGGACGCATCCCACACGCGGGCCGGTGCCTCCGGGACAATTTATTCCGGTTGCGGAAGACTGCGGCCTGATTCTGCCGATCGGCACCTGGGTTCTTCGTCAAGCCTGCCAGCAAGCCCAGGCTTGGGTAGACGCCGGCCTGCCCCTTGGGACCATGGCGGTAAACATCTCCGCGATGCAGTTGCGAAACGAGAGTTTTCTTGAGGGTGTATTCGCCATTCTCCAGGATACGCGCCTGGATCCGAAACTTCTTGAACTGGAATTGACCGAAAGCGTTCTGATGAAGCATGCCGAGTCTACCGCATCCATTCTCACGATACTCCGACAGAGAGGGGTGCAGGTTGCGGTCGATGACTTCGGCACGGGGTACTCCAGCTTGAGCTATCTCAGGAAGTTTCCCATTGATGCCCTCAAGATCGACCAATCGTTCGTCGGTCAGATCACCACTGTACCCGACGAAACCGTCATCGTGAAGGCAGTGATCGGGCTGGGTCGAAGCCTTAAGCTTCGGGTGGTTGCTGAAGGCGTGGAAACGCAAGAACAGATGGCATTTCTCCAGGCTCACCAATGTGACGAGGCGCAAGGATACTATTTCAGCCGGCCAGTGCTGCCCGAGCAGTTCGCCCGTTTGCTCAAAACTGGAATTACAAAAGCAGTCTCCGCTAAGTGATAAAAGCGTTTCGCGCGTCCGACCCCAAGGAGACGTTACGACGTTAGTTGCAATGGTCGCGATCTCAATGATACTCACGGCTGATCGAATCGCTGTCGGAAGGACCGATTCTAGGCTGGGATTGATTTGTCCTCTGCCTATCCAAGAAATGGCAACCTAGAAGACCGCATATTGTCAGTCAACTCGAAACTGTCCAGAAACGGGCATCCGGGAAGTAACGACTCGCGTGCGGTCGGAGACGCGGAGCAAGGCTCTACCGGAGGGAACCAATGGCGACAATGAGCGCGACTGAATATCAGACGTTTGCGCGTCACGACCTCTATACATTCATGCATCGAGCTTTTCGCGAACTAAATCCGCGAAGCTTATTTCTCCGCAACTGGCACAATGAGTTGATCGCATCGAAACTGGAAGCATGCCGGCTTGGGGAGATCACTCGACCCATCATCAATGTACCGCCCCGCTCGCTTAAATCCCATGCGGGCCGCCGAGGCCTTCGCGGCTTTTATTCTCGGCCATAATCCTAGCGCCCAGATCAATCTGTGCCAGCTACGGGCAGGATCTAGCCAACAAGCATTCCTTGGACTGCCGGACCCTGATGACCAGTGAATGGTATCGCGGCTTGTTTCCGACCCGACTTGCGCCTCAGAAGCAATCTGTACAAGAGTTTCTGACCACCCAAAACGGTTTCCGGCTCGCAACTCCGTCGGAGGTGTGCTGACCGGCCGCGGCGCAGACTTCATCATCATTGATGATCCTCTCAAGCCGGACGAGGCGCTCTCTGAGACCCAGCGCAAAGCCGTGAACGAATGGTTTGACCATACCTTGTACAGTCGGCTGAATGACAAGCAAACCGGATGCGTCCTTATTATTATGCAGCGCCTTCATGAGGACGATCTGGTCGGGCACGTTCTGGAGCAAGAACACCGGGAGCACGTGAGGCTTCCCGCCATCGCTGAAGGGGACGAAACCAACATTATTCGCTCACCCTCGCACTTGGGTAGCGCGGCGGAGGGCCGGGGAAGCGCTACATCCCGAACGAGAACCCTTGCCGGTTCTTGAGCATTTGAGACGAACCCTACCCCTTTCTGTAACCTCATTCCCAAATCAGGAAACTGCGCACTGTTATTTCAAACACTGTGCAATTGTGAACACTCCCCAAATATGCCGCGGTTGTAAGTTGAGTCCAAGGAGTCGGATGTTAAGGGAACTCACGCGGCCCTCCCCCGTCGTCCGCTGTTTTCCTTCTTTCGAGAGCGCAGTCAAGGGAGACACTGCGCCACTCTTTTTCGGAAGGGTGACTCATCATGCACGAAGTACCATATTACGATTCCCACCAACAGCCCGACGAACGGAAGAAGCTGGAAGTCCCGACCACTAAGCCCAAAGCCAGGTTCCAGTGGCCTCCAGACTGTTTGTGGCCATTCACGGATCACAGAGAAAACGAAACTGAACGGATATCTTATGAGAATAGAGCTATGAGTACCGTCTCTAAGAAATACGAGGGGCTTCCAGCCGATAATTTACGTTCGGACGAACAGAAATGCCCGGCGATTGAGTTTACGCGCTCGTTTGTCCATGACCTGGTTAACAAACTGGCTGTCATTGTCGGCCATTGCGATCTGCTGAGCGACGATCTGAAGCAAGGCTCGCGATCCGCTAAGCGAGTGGTCGCGATTCAAGAGATAGGCCGAGGGATGGCCCAGGAATTAAACGAATACCAATACAGACTGTCGAAATCCGTCCGAAGCGTGGGAATGCAAAAACGTGATGTAGCGTAATCCAAGTAATCGTGAAACGCGGACCTAGCGTCAATTTGAGTTCTATCCCCCGAATGCGAACAATCGGCGGAAGACGTGGTGGTTAAAAATTCGTCCGACCATTAATCCAATCGAAGGCACAAATTATGACTAATCTTGATCAAGTCAAGGCCACGCCCCGCGATCAGCAGGTCTTGAATTTACTCGTGCAGGGATGCAGCAATAAGGAAATTGGAGGCCAGCTAAAAATGAGTCCGCGCACGGTAAAACAACATCTTCGCCTTCTGTTTATGCGCGCCGGAATCCTCGATGGGCGCAAACGTGTGAAGTTAGCTCGCTATGTTCACGAAGGAGAAAGCGCGGTCATGACATCTTGCGAGGGTCTCAACCCAAAGGAAAGTCAGATTTCGATTCTGGTCTGGGAAGGCCTGACTAATCGCGAAATTGGCAAGATCGTCGGCACCAGCGAACAGGTAATCAAGAATCATTTGCGCAGCGCATTTGACAAACTTGGAGTCTGGAGTCGGCTGGAACTGGCAAGGTACGTGGCCAGCCATTGCGGAATGGGATCAGCGTCCCGAGACCGAGCATCATAATTCCTTTGGCACGCTTCAAGCCCCCGATTCGCCGGGGGCTTGCACCTCAAGGGTGAGCACTCGTCTGTGAAACTAACTAGGTGTGGTTTTCAGCTTTCTGCGCACAACCCCGGCCAAGCCAACCAACCCAATTCCGAGCAAGCCAAGAGTACCCGGCTCTGGAGTGAAAATGGTGTTACCGCTGCCGAGTATGCCTGTAAACGTCTGGTCGCCAATCGGCCCAGTCACCGTCCCGGAGTAAAGTTGCGAAGTGAAACCAGATACCGGCGCCCCGTTCCACCAGTGGCCCGAGATAGCACCTGCGATCTGGTAAATCCCGTTCCCCTCCGGAGTCCATGTAACTAGACTGGTGAATGCGCCGATGAAGATAATGCCACCAGCAGGGCCAGGAGGAAGACCATCAACGCCTCCCTTGCTCCTGATCGTGAAGGTGCTCCCAACCTCGCTGAATGTGACAGCGTTTAACAGATTTCCTCCCAAAAACGCGCCTGTCGAAAAGGACACAGTGCCCAGATTGCCCGGAATGCCCAAGCCGAGGCCGTAGACATTGAGGAGTTGAGAGTTGAGGTGCAGACCTCCGACGATGATATTTGCAAAAAAGGTGCCGTTAAGGTTGGTGAAATCTATCGGATCCGCAAAAGCTGAGAGTGGTAAAGCCAGGGCAAGTAAAGCGATCAAAACTATCCGCTTCATGGAGTACCTCCTGAACGTATTTTGAACCCGATGTTCGGAGAAAAATGCTGAGGGTTCTTCTGGCGGGGCCAAACACCAACGCTGCTGCGCAAGAAGCACTCCGCCTGCCAACAATTGTGGAAAATGTAACTTACTGATTTTGCTAAGTGAGCTGGATACCTTGGGTGAAATGATCCAACATGAAACCGCAAAACGTTGCATATTAACGAACTTGCCCCTGTCCCTCGTCAAAACCACTTGCACTCGCAGAATGAATGACTTCGAACGAGCTTGATGCGTCGCGTTCCGATAAGATTCAGGCCGTTCAACAATTTAACCTCGATCTGCAGCGTCAGCTTCCAACCGGGACGGTATTGACTGTTGCGTATGTGGGCTCGCGCGGAAGTCACCTTCAAACGGAGAATTGGAACCTGAATACCGCGCCCCCAAACCTGCAAATTGATCCATCGAACCTGCGGCCCTATCCTCAGTTTTATGACGTCATTGGGCTGATCGACAGAGGACTTTCTCGATACGATTCTCTACAAGTTAAAGCGGAGAAAGCCTATCAAAATGGACTCTATCTGTTGGTGGCCTATACCTGCAGCAAGGGTTTCGACAATGGTTTGAACGACGATTTGGGTTCCTTAGTGGGCGTACCGTACTATCCCCTTAACCCTGCCCCCAATGCTTATCCGCTGAACCCTGGCGGCTATACGGATAAGGGCCTGAACGTTACCGATCAAACGCATAATTTTTCCACCAGCCTACTCTATCGGCTACCTTTTGGGAAGGGCAACCACTTCGCGTCGGGGGCAAGCAAAGTCACGGACGCTATAATCGGCAGGTGGCAGGTCAATGTAATTTCACACATCGCGTCCGGGTTTCCTCTTGGCCTAGCAACTGGCGTAAACAACTCCGGTACCGCAATTGGCAATCGTCCTGATCAGACTTGCAACGGAAAACTGAGTCACGCAACGGTGCAGGAGTTCTTCAACACAAGCTGCTTCGTTGATCCCCCTCCCGGAGTATTGGGGGACGCCTCGCGGACTCCCCTCTATGGTCCGGACTTCGTGAACTTCGATGCGTCGCTCTTCAAGTCATTCAAACTTCATGAAGCCACCGAACTGGTTTTCCGTACTGAAGTGTTTAACGTTTTCAATCATCCGCAATTTGCCTTTCCCGGGACGTTCACCGACTCACCTGGATTTGGTCAAATTACACAGATCGTCAATAACCCGCGTTTGATTCAATTCGCACTGAAGTTGGTTTTTTGAGAAGCCAGCACTGGGAGGATGCCCCGAGGATTGCGGCAGAAACCTTTTTGCCCGGTGTTGCGTTCTGACCTGCCCCCCAGAAATTAGTCCATCGAAAATGTGACTTCTCCATTTAGGATGACCCGCCCAGGGTCAGAGGAGGAGCCGTTCGAAAGAGTCGATTCAGCGAAGAACAGATCATCGC
>Ga0182015_10001724_pt1 | contig 28166 bp, 25 predicted proteins | sample 712P3MmetaG_FD_120478 | JGI IMG/M metagenome (GOLD analysis project Ga0182015, IMG submission 120478) | Permafrost microbial communities from Stordalen Mire, Sweden - 712P3M metaG | ecosystem: Environmental > Terrestrial > Soil > Wetlands > Permafrost | place: Sweden: Stordalen | collected... | reverse complement strand
CCGGCGGCAGCGAAGGCGGGAGTTGGAGCCAATGGGAGGAGGATCGGGGCCTCACGCGCCCGCGACCATCGGTTCGTGGCGGTGGGGTGTCACGCTCAACCGTCGTTTTTCCTGTCGAAGTAGCTCGCCAAGCAACGCGAGAGTCCACCGCCACGCAAGGAGTTGCACCAAGCTGCCCGATGCCTCCCAACTGTCAACCAATGCTGCGGCGTTCCTTCGTCGCGATGAACGCGGCTGCGCGGAGCCGGCATCGTCTCGGCACTTCTACAGCGAGTAGGAGCTGACGATTTCGGATTGACCAGATGGTCAGCGCGAGCACGATCAATCGCGGGTTGGGGCGACCAACGTCCCCGAAAGCTCCGCGCCCGTTGAAGTCATATGTGACATTTCCTCAGCCAACGTCGGGGTAATCACGTTGGACCGCCCCATGCATCTTGCGTAAGCGTTTGAATCGCGAATGCGACGAACTTACCCCAGCCCCGTCGGTGTTGGCAGTGCGCCTCCGGCCAGCGCATCGATACGTCATCGAGGGCCTTCAGATCTCCAGCAATGTCTTTCCGACAACGCCACGGGCTTCGATCGCTCGATGTGCGTCATCGGCCCGCTCCAAAGGGAAGATCTCTCCGATGACCGGCCTGATTCGACCCGCCGCAGCCTCCGACATCGCCTCTTCGGTGAACCGCCTCGCATCCTCTGGGCCGAATTGCACCTGCTCGATCCCGCGCACCGATATTGTCCGTAGCGCGGCCTCCTCGCGGTCGATCGACGCGAAATCGCCGCTCGGCGCGCCATGGGCCGAAAACTGACCTCCGCGTGCAGTCACCTCAAACGCGACCTTACCGATTTCTCCGCCCACGCCATCGAAGACCACGTCCGCACCGGCTCCGCCCGTGATGACGACGATACGTTCGGTCCAGTCCGCTTGCGAGTAGTCGACCAGTTCGTCCGCCTCCAGCTCTCGGGCGAGATCGAGCTTTTTTTCGCCGCGGGCGGCGGCGATGACTCGTGCACCCGCACCGTGCGCCAATTGGACCAGGAGGCTCCCGAGTCCGCCGCCCGCCCCGAGAGCGAGCACCCATTCCTCTCCACGGAGGCCCGCCTGTTCAATGAGACCCATTGCGGTCCTACCGTCATGGAGCAACGCCGCCGCTTCAGCCATACCGAGCCCTTCTGGCACCGTGAACAAGTCGCCTACCGTGGCAACGGCCCGCTCCGAGTAGCCACCGCTCCCGGAGGTGTTGGCGACGACCCGTCGGCCCACCCAATCTGGATCCACGCACTCTCCCGCTGCGGTCACCTCCCCCGCATCCCCGGCCCCTGGGACGTAAGGGGGTCTCGTCGGAAACCAACCACGAGCCCTACCGCTCCGTATCTGGGCGTCGATGAACAACACGGACGCAAAGGCCACGTCAATAACCACCTCTCCGGGCCCAGCCGATGACTCGGCCACGTTTGTTACTACCAGGACCTCGGGTCCTCCGAATTTCGACACCTGCACGACTCGCATAAGCCTCGTCCCTTTTTTTGGAATCCATATTTGGTGCGATCATTCCGACCGTCCGGCGTCTTTGCCTGCAGATGGCGAAATCGGCCCATCTAGGCTCCGTTCCACCTACGTGGCTACTGCGACGGGTGTCGCACCGTAAACGCCGCCATATCCACGACCGAATGCAGCCGAACCCGCCAACGCACTCAAAGACTCTGAGTCGGCCCTCGTGAGCCACGTATCGTTGATATGGCCATTTTGGAGGACCTCGTAATTGGCTGGTAGCAACTATCTTCCTTTGGCCAGGAGAAGGGCGCTGTTCACAAGGCCAAGGTGAGAGAGCGCCTGCGGGAAGTTACCGACGAGGCGTTCAAGGTGGGTGTCGTATTGCTCTGCGAGGAGACCGACGTCGTTACGTAGGGCGAGAAGCTGCTCGAACAGCGCTCGAGCATCCGCTTCGCGTCCGATTATGGTGAGCGCGTCGACGAGCCAAAACGAGCAGGCAAGAAAGGCCCCCTCCGCGCCGGCGACACCGTCGACCTCACCCTTGACCCCGGACAAGTAGCGGAGGAGGAGACCATTGCCAATCGTCAGTTCGTCGCGGATGGCATCGACGGTCCCCACCACTCGCGAGTCCGTTGGCGGCAGGAAGCCAACGAGCGGGATCCGGAGCAGGCTCGCGTCGAGCTCCGGCTTCCCATAGGACTGCACGAAGGTGTTGCGTTTGGCCTCGAACCCCTTGGCGCACACTTCGGAGTGGATCAGGTCGCGGATCTCTCTCCATCGTTCAACTGGTCCCTCCAAGCCTGCCTCTTCGGCAACCTTGACGGCGCGGTCGAAGGCCACCCAGGCCATCACCTTCGAGTAGGTGAAGTGGCGCGGCTGTGAGCGCGTCTCCCATATTCCCTGATCGGGTCTCGACCACGCTGTTTCAAGGAATTCGAGCACCTGTCCGACGATCTTCTGCTGGCCTGACCCAAAGCCGCCCTCCCGTGCGAGCTGATATTGCGACTGAGCGACCTCGCCATAGACGTCAAGCTGGAACTGCGACGTGGCGGCGTTGCCGATCCGGACCGGTGCAGAATCCGCGAATCCAGGGAGCCAGTCCGCTTCCCACTCGGGCAGATGACGCTCACCGCCCGGCCCATAGACGATCTGCATCTTGGCCGGATCGCCGGCGACCGTCCGGAGCAACCAATCTCGCCAGGCGAGCGCCTCCTCCGAATAACCGGCGTCGTGAAGTGCGGCCAGGGCCAAGGTTGCGTCGCGTAGCCAGCAGAACCGGTAGTCCCAGTTGCGACTCCCCCCGAGTTCTTCGGGGAGCGAGGTCGTCGGAGCGGCAACGATACCGCCGGTGGGGGCGTACGTGAGCGCTTTGAGCGTGATCAGCGACCGGACGACCGCCTCGCGCCACTCTCCTTCGTAGGTGCAGCGTTCTGCCCAAGCACGCCACCATCGCTCCGAGTCAGCAACGATGTACTCGGGATCGAGATGAACCGGTTCAGGCTCGTGGGACGGATACCACGTGAGCACGAACGGGATCCGTTGACCCACTGAGACTACGAACTCCGCATCGGCACACCCGCCGTGGTCCGAGACAGCCACCGGAGTTGAAAGGCGCAGCGCGTCTGGGCCGGAGACCGCGACGAGGTCGTCGGCGACGCACCGCAACGACGGAACGAGAAGACCGTAACCGAACCGAATGGCGAGCTCCATACGCATCGGGACACTCCCAGAGCAGCCCACGACGATCCGGACGAGCGTAACGCTCTGACCAGCCGGAATAAGCGACATGGTGTCGATAACTCTTACCGAGCCGCTATCGGTCTCGTAGTCCGTCTCTAGGACAAGTGTGTCCTCGCGATACCGGCGCTTGACCGCGTGAAGTGCCACAGGTGCGAGCAGCCAACGCCCATTTTCAGCGCTACCAAGCAACGCAGCGAAGCAAGCTGGCGAGTCGAAGCGCGGTGCGCACAACCAGTCTACGGACCCTTCCTTGCTCACGAGCGCCGCCGTCCTGGTGTCGCCAAGGAGTGCGTAGTCCTCGATCCGGTGCGGCGTCACGATTCGGTTCGAGCACTGTCGGTCGGGACATCTGGGCGCGCCCGTGGAACGATCAGGGCAAGCACTGCAAATTCGAATGCGGTCCAGATGGCAAGGACCAAGAGATGCCCATTGATGTCATGGCCGCGGAAATAGACGGTAGAGCGCAAGGCATCAACGGCGATTCCGAGCGGTAGCGCGGGATCGAGGACCCGCAAGAAGCTGGGACCGAAGGGAGCCAAGGCTCCCGGGCCGCCACTGGTCGGGATACCAATGACAACAAAGACGAGAAAGGCAACGACGGCTGCCGCCGGTTTGATTCGTGCCAAGGCTGCCGCCGGAGCGGAAATGGCCAGAGAAAACAGGGCAACGATGCCCGTAATCGCCAGATAGTGACCAAAACCGACAACGCCATCAGCGATTTCCGCAGCACCCAAGCCGATCAGTGCTGCCACCGCAGCGAGCGCCCCGATCCGCAGAGCCAATGGGGACTGTCGCAGAAGAAGCGACGACGCGATACCAGCGACGAGACTCGGAAAGAGAACGCCCAGGATCACAAACAATGCAGAGAACGCCTCTGAGTCCCTACGCAATGGTGGCACGACATCGACCACGGACAGCTGCTGGCCTGTCTTCGCCGCCACGGTGCTGAATGCTCCGGTCAGCGCCTGGACGGGGCCGATCCCACCCGCCCCGGCGGTCAGCAGGCTGAGTTTGCCCGGGCCAACCAGAAGAGCACCGTCAACTTGGCCGTCGATGACCCCCAAACGGGCTTGACCGGCGGTGGGATACGGCCGCAGGTCGAACCCACCGGGCTCATGCGAGTCGAGAGCGACTTGGAGTTTCTGGGTGATGGCCGGGGATGCGGCGACGCCCACGGGAAGCTCGTGAGGGGTTGGCTGGTGGTACGCGCTGAGTAACAGGCAAACGAACAGGGTGGCGAACACCACTTGACCGACCACGAGTCCCACGACGACGTGGTGTTGGTTGCCCAACGTTGCTATTTCATTCATCTCCGCACTCCTCATCGCCGGCAAACGCCCACCGGGAGTTCTGACGTCCAAGAGGTCCTCGCGGTCACTTTCACTGCGCCCGCGTCCTTTGTGGAAAAGGGCATGCTTCGAGAGTTCTGGAAATGGGACAAGAGGTGTCCGCCAAAGTGGTGAGATCGGGGCGTTCGGCTCCAAGCCTTGAGTCACACGTGCGCCTACGCGCAGGGCTCGGACGCTAAGCAAAAAGAGCATCAACGCGAGCGGAAGTTCCCCGAAGAGCCCCGAAACGACGCTTACCAACACTTGACGGTGGCCATTCGCAGTCAGAATCTCGAACCAGGCGTCGCACAACAGCAAGGCGCTCGTGACCATCGACGCTGGCACCACGATCTGACGCTGCCTCCACAGTGCCCACGCGGTTAGTGAAAGGCAGCCAAGCAGCGCGACATCAAAACCGGTCCAAGCCAATCGCCAGTTGCCCGCGACGTAGTGGCGGGGCAGCGTCAGCGCAAGTCCGACGGTCCAGGGAATGAGGCCGAGACAACACGCCACGAGAAATCGGACGAACCAACGACCTGCCGTTCGGACTCGCACACTCGGATTGAACTCCGATGCCGTCAGGCTTTGCACGCGCTCCAGCAGGTCGGCCCGTTCGAGGTGGGACAGCTCGGCCAACATTTGATCGGTGATGAAGGACTTATTGGCTGCCGAAGAAGGGATGGCTCCGGAGGTCATGGCACGGACCTCAAGTGGGGGTCTTTCCGGTCTTGGTGTCGCGTCGGTCTCGCATTTCCTCACGACTACCCGCTCGATGCCAACACAGCGTTTAGGTGGGTGGGGTACGAATGGGGGTATTCTGCCCAGCGACAAGCCACCACGTCCGATCGCGGCGTGCCAGCACGTAGAGCGCCATCTCCGAGAACGGTCCATCTAAATCGGATGTTGGCTCGAGTGCTTTCCCATTTGAATGTCGTGGAGCTTCTCGTAGCCTTGCAAGGTGGCACCGTATGGACTCCCCCACAGAGCGTCGCTGGCCAAGGCGCGGTCGGTGATGTCGGCGTCGTGTTGATCCCAGCCCGCCTGCAATTCCTCGACAAGTTCGACCACAGCTTCGTTCGCCCGCTGTGAAGCGGTCCCCTCGGTGTCAAGCGAAGGCCGCGTCGACGCAGAATCTCCAGGACTGGCAACTAAGTCTTGCGACTGCATTCCGGGGTGAGCCGGATCGATGTTCCAACTGACGGCGCGATGAGGGTGAATGCGAATGATCTGCGAACTCACGCCCGCCGTCGGTGGCGACTCGAGCGATACCTGCTCGGCTGGGCCGCGGATCTCGAGGAAGCGCATACCCGCTGCTCCTTCCGAGACAGCGTCGTCGACCACGAAGGCCACGCTCGGGTTGACTCCGACGTTTCTATACTTCGCCGAGGCGTCCATCTCGAAGCCGCCGATGTCGATGGTGCCGAGTTCGGCGTTGTAGGTGTAGCCGACCGGCTTGTTCTGCGGTGTGCCATCGAGGCCCACGGTGGCCAGGCGTCCGCGTTGTTGGCTGGCCAGGTAACGCTTGGATGCGTCATTGAGAACCACCAGAATCAGCGTCTCATCCGCAGCGTCAATGGTCATGGTGCTCCTCAGGTGAGGAGACGTAGGTCCCATACGGGGCGACGAACCTTGGCGGTCGTCCTGGCTGAACCAGGCGTCTCGTGGATCAATCTGCCAAACCAGCGCCACCAAAGTCCGGAGCAACGCTCCCGAAGGCCGCCAATGGTCTAAGCAGAGCCCAACACGACTACGGGACTACCCGACGTGCCAGTGCGAACGGTACCACTGGTGAATTTGCACTTCAACGAAACCCAACTCACCTGTAAGTGCCCGTCCGACAGGCGCGACAATGGGAATTGGAAGAGGAGCGATGATCGAATCCAGCAAAGAAGAAGACGCCCGAGCCGTCTCGCGACAAACAAGGACACCGCAATGACCGGTGGAACTGACACCCAGCCCGACATCACCCGCTCCGGCGTCGACATCGCCGCCGTTAGTCAATGGGAACCGACTGTCGCGGCTGACCAGCGTGTCAGGTTCGATGACCTGATCGACGCCTGGGCGCTGACCCCACCGCACGGCCTACTCGGCTTCAGTTGTTTCGAGGGATCAAGTCCCACCGAGCCTGACTCCTGAATTGATCGGGTGACCAAGGCGATTGACGTTGTGCCAAAGAGGCTACCTGGGCTCCGTTCCACTTACGTGGCTGCCACGACGGGAGTGGCCGAAAGGCATCACAGTGCCACCAACATCTACGGTTCCGACTTCATCCGAATCTAAATGTCGATCCCGAGAGGAGGAAGCCCTCTCAGGATCACGGGATGGAGCTAACAAGATCGCAACGCCAAAAGCGGCGAGAACAGCGGCCGCGGCAGCATAGAGCAATGCGGCATGGAGTCCGGCGACGAAAGCCAAATCTGCGCGTGCGGCTACGGGTCCCCCGATGTGAGCTGCAAGCGCTACTGATTGACGGGCTTTCTCAGCGAGTGGGGCTGGCACACTACCGAGGTGAAGGTGATTGCGATAGGTCGTGGCGAGAATGCTGCCCATTACCGCGATGCCGATTGCACCGCCCAACTCACGTGAAAGGTCGTTTATGGCCGAGGCCACGCCCTGCTGGGAACTGGGTAATGCGGCAGTGATGGCGCTCGTCGCCGGAGTCATGGCCGCTCCCGTGCCCGCGCCGAGGATAACCAAGCCAAAGGCCATCAGCAGATAGGAACTGGTGGTGGTGAGTTGCGCCAAGAGGACAAGCGCTCCCGCAATCATGACCAAACCAGAAACACAAACCGCTCGGGTTCCGTAGCGCTCGGCGAGGTTGGGGGCGAGTCTGGCCGCGGGCATGAGCGATCCTGCCAGCGGCAGAATGCTGAGCGCAGCCACGAGTGGACTATCACTGCGCACAACCTGGAGATACTGCAGCGCAATGAACACGAACCCGAAGAAGGCCAAGAACTGTACAAAGATTGATATGGTCCCGGCAGCAAGACGAGGGCGGTGGAAGATTCGCGGATTGAGCATCGGGTGCACCCGATTGAGCTCCCACACGATGAACGCGGCAAGCACCACGAGTCCGGCGCCAATGCCCCCTAACGTCCGCATACTGAGCCAGCCCCGGTCGGGTGCTTCAACGATCGAGTACACCAGAGCAACGAGCCCAACCACCGCGATGGCTGCCCCAGTGATGTCGAGCCGAGGAGCATCGCTGTCGGCGGACTCTGGAACAAAGCGCAATGTACCAGCGATCGCGGCGACAGCGAGGACCACGTTGAGCCCGAACACGGATCGCCATGACCAGAACTCCAAAAGTACCCCCGAGGTGAGCAGCCCGAGCACGGCGCTAGCGCCGGCAACACCGGCCCACATGCCGACCGCCCGAGTCCTTTCTGCTAGAGGGAAGGTGCTCGTGATCGTCGAGAGGGTCGCTGGCATGACCAGAGCTGCTCCAAGACCCATCACGCCTCGCAGGACGATCAACGTGTTGGCGGAACCGGCCGTCATCGCCGTCCCGGAGGCGGCTCCGAAGATGAGCAGTCCAATAAGTAGAGTCGCTCGGCGCCCGTAGCGGTCACCCAACGCTCCTGCAGGCAATAACAAACAGGCGAAGACGAGGGAGTACGCATCGACCACCCACTCCAACTGAGTGAGGGAGGCGTGGGTGCTTCGGGCAATGTCGGGCAACGCAACGTTGAGCGATGCCACAGCCGAGACCACGGTGGCCAGAGCTAGACAGACCACGGCGGTTACAACGCCGTGCCCGGCCTTGGTGGCTGAAGGTTGAGTGGACGTGGACATGATTCCTCCGAAGTCTCAGATATTCAAGGGTGTTGACCTAGTGAGTGGCATCTCCCTGACTCGGACGGTGCGTGCTCCGGGGGCGGCGAATGTGATTTCTGGCGTACGCCACAAGAGTGAGACGGGTGTGTTGTCTTCCCACCCGCGAGCTGCAACATGGCCATGGAACCGCCGGTCGTGTCGCGGCTCGCCGAACCCTCGGTCACACCGCACTTCGTTGGGGCCCCCGGTCTGTTCCGACAACCTCGGCCTCTTCGTCGGCACCAAGGAGTGCTGCCGGTTTGGAGACGTTCGTCTTCGGCAGGAAGAGCAGGCTGAGCACCACACCCATGAGGGATATCCCTGCTGAGACGAAGAGTGCCATGTCCATGCCGTGAATAAAGGCCGTCCGCACGGATGTAAGCAACGAAGCCGAGTGAAGCCTTTGAGCGACCGCCACTCCGCTGAATACGCTCTGGCGGACGGCGGATGCAGCGGGACCCGACAGGCCCGAGAGGTTGAGGTGCGCGACGTAGCCGACACCAACCACGCTGCCAAGGATCGCTATGCCCAAGGGGCCACCGACCTCGTCGATTGCCTCCAGTACGCCTGACCCAGTGCCGCTGCGTTCGGGGGACAGTTCAACGAGCGCGGCCGAGGTCGAGGTAGCCAGGGCGAGGCCCATCCCAGCCCCGACAACCGCCATCCACACTGCTACGAAGAATCCGCTCGACGCCAGACTCGTCGTAGCCCCTATGGTCAGTCCGACGGCGAGCAAGGCGAAGCCGGCCGCCACGGCGATCTTGGCGCCCACGAAGCGGGCAACCTGAGCAGCCGGAGCGGCCCCGATCAGGACTCCACCGACCAGTGGCAAGAGCCTTAGCCCCGAGCCCATCGCAGTCGTACCGAGCACACCTTGGAAGTACTGTGGCGTGGTGAATAGAACACCGATCAGGGCGAGAAACGACATGGCAGCGAAAATCGCACCCCAAGTGAACGAAGCCGAGTCGAACAACGTCATGTCGAGCAACGGCTGACCGCCAGGGCGTCGAGTCAGCCGGTGTTCCCACGCAAAGAAGCCGATCAGGACTGCGATGCCTCCGAACATGAGCACCAGGGCAACAGGATTACCCCAGCCGTCCTGGCCGGCCTTTATCAGGCCGTAAGTCACCGCCACAAGGCCAGCGACCGACGCGGCCACGCCGGTCAGGTCCACGCCCGGGCGTTCCGAAGCCCGAAACTCGGGCAACAGAGCAGCGGCAGCCCCCAAGCCAATCAGGGCAATCGGCACATTGATGAGGAACACCCAACCCCACCAGTAGTTGGTGAGCAGCCAACCGCCCAGGATGGGGCCAATCGGCATGGCCAGGAAGTTCCCTGCCGCCAAGATGCCAACGGCTTTCGGTCGTTCCTCTGTGTTGAACAGCACGGTGAGCGAGGAGATTGCCATCACAATCACCCCGGCTCCGGCGATCCCAAGGAGCACCCGGGCGGCCATGAACTCTGTCACCGAGGTCGAGTACGCGCACGCCGCCGAACCGACCCCGAATAACCCCAGGGAGATGAGAAAGACCAACTTGTGTCCGTAGCGGTCGCCCAGGAGACCGGCGGGGAGCATCGCGGCGGCCAACACGAGGAAGTACCCCGACGAGAACCACTGCAGATCGGACTCGGACGCGTGCAAAGCTTTGGCGAGCGTCGGGAGGGCAACACTGAGCACGGTGCTGTCCACACCGACACACACAATGGTTAAGAACACCGCGCCTAGCGCCCACCACCTTCGATTTCCGAGCACCGCGGTGGGTGCCGCTGAGTTGTCGAGGACTGTCGTCACGGCCGGTCTCCTCTAGCTGATGGGCGTCGAGCCCGCACGGGATGAAAGGCCGCATGGGTCGCCCCGCCCGAACCAGGCGTATCCTGCTCTGGCTCCACATTCCGGAGCGATGGAGTTGAAATGGCTTGGCGAGAGTTCATTTACTCAGAACGCTTCATGCTCAATTGCATAGATCGGATCTAGCGGAGTCAGGAGCTCCATCGATTCCGCTTCCGATAACGCGGCTCCCACACTTGGTGAGCGATCAGACGGACAGGGGCAGGAAGAGCACCCAAGAACTGCTTCTGCTCGGCGATCGGTGCCCCATCGAGGACCCAAGGCACGTAGACGGCAGCACCCCTTATGGCCCTGCCGGCGGCGCACCGACATGTGCAAGTCACGCCGGATCGAGGGCAACGCCACGTTGACGATGGTGGCATCGACAAAGTCGAGGAAACCAACGGCGCAGAGCAGCACCAGGATGAGCTTGCCGCGACGAGTCGCGAGTACGGATTGCTGACCGGTTGGCGTCGCCATCGTTGAGACCTCCGAGTGGTTAGAGCTGGTGATCGTGCTGATAAAACAAGTGAGGGGCGACCGGGGAGGTCAAGCACGTTGTCTCACCTACCACTCCAGGGATCTGGAGAATTGGTGTTCTGCGATAAAGGACGAAATTGAGGCAGCGAAAAGTGACACTTCCGTCGATATGTCGAGGATGTATCCCGACGGGATCCGTTGGAATCCGATGCTGTCGGAAGGAGGAATCACCGATTGCTGGAGCAATCTGGACCGCCGGTGCCGAGGCAGCGTGACGCTTGTGGCCCTGGCGCCGCGTCTGCTGTGGACGAGTCATCACGACGGTTCCTCTGAGCTGAGGAGGCGTCAAGCCCGTATGGGGCGACAGACCGTAGCGGTCGTCCTGCCCGAACCAGGCGTCTCGTGGATCAATCTGCAAAGCCAACGCTGCCAAGGTTCCGGAGCAACGCTCCCGGAGGCTGCCAAAGGTCGAAGCAGAGTCCAACACGGCTACAGGGCAAACGCGTCGTGCCAAAAAGCACCGTACACCAGGTAAAAGCGCCACTTCAATGAAAGCCCGCTCACTTCGAGGTGCCCACCGATCAACTGCAGACAAGGAATGCGATCAACCGTCAACTCGCGCCGTCCAGCTCTGCCGAGCCGCTTCGACCAGGTGCCAGTTCGTGCCAACCCACCGGTCGATCATGGCGAGAGGCTCGGAAAGTGATCTCCCAAGATCGGTGAGCTCATAAAGGGTCGTAGTGTCTGTCCGCTCAGAATCTAGGCGCCGAATGATGAGTCCGTCCCGCTCGGCGCTGCGCAGCGTCTCGGTGAGCACCTTGTGCGATACTCCATCCAAGATGGTGTAGATGTCTTGATAGCGTCGACCCCCAGCGGCCAGTTCGCCGAGCATCTTCAAAGTCCAACGTCCACCGATCAACCGGACAAAGGCGTAAGGTCCCTCCTGCTCGCTGATCATGGCGAAGAGTCGTTTCGTGAGATCACGATGTTCATGCGCGACCTCGGTGTCGCTGTACTTGTGTCCGCACTCAGACTGAAAACTTGCGCGTGATACTGATTGGTCATCATCAATGAAAGTATTGAACTGTCCCTTTTGGTCAAGTGGCTTGATAGTCATGGCTCATCCCGCCGACTCTCTGGATCAGCCCTGGCTGGACGAGTCCTAGTGATCTCAAAATCCGATGGCCTCGCGGAGCAGCAGGACGGTGCCGCGTCCGGGCTGGGGTTCTGCGTTCAGGACAAGAAGGCGGTTGATGGCACTGGGGCGCCCGTAAGCCTCCTGGGCACGGGCGCTTTCCAGCGGAAGGGCGTGCTCTTCAACTCGGCGCAGCGCGGTGCTCAGGTCGGGCACCACCTTCTGCGCTCCGACGATCCAGATCGCGTGGGCGGCTCCGCCGGCGTAACCGGTTAGCTGGCTTCCGCTGGCCGATGCGATCACGAGGGAACCGGTTTCGGTGAGCGCGGCGACGCTCCCCACGATGACGTCGGGGCTGGCCAGCATCCGCCGGATGTCGTCGGCCTCAGCGATTCGGTCCATGGCCAAGAGGCGCGGCTTGAGGGCGTCGTAGCGCCCGCCGGTGTTGATGTCCTCATCGATGCCGGACAGCCGGAGAGTCTCGCTGGCTCCGGTGAACACGCTGGCGCCCTCGGGTATCAGATCTCTGATCCGGGCACGGGCTGCGACAGCGTCGTCGAGAATCTCGACGGTGAACCCGTGTTCCGTCAGCACCGTGGCCGCCTGCTCCAGCCTCGGCGCGGACGCCGGGTCGGCGAATGATGTTGTTGGCGTTGGGGTAGTCATGGTGCCTCCTGAGTTGGTCGTTGGCGTGGTGGGTGGCAAGGCGCACGTGGTCTTGGATCGGCGTTGCCGGGTCCGCGGAGCGGTGACGGTGGGTTCGGGTGTCAGCCCAAAGGCCCTTCTGCCGCAGATGCGCTCCCGCCTGGCGGGTGAACGGGCGCCCCGGCTGGGCCGGGAGCCGAACCTGCCAGTGGAGTGGTGTCGAAGTACCTGACCTCATAGACCCGCTCGGTGAACTTCCAGCCCTCGCCGGTTCTCAGGTAACGGTCGTGGTAAACGGCGTAGTTCATCCCCTGACGTCCATCGTTGGTGCGTGCGAGTTCTTGGATGTAGGCACGACCGGTCGCGGTGTCGCCGTCAAGCTGGATCGTGCCCGGGTGTGTGGTCTGCACGAAGAACTCCCACTGGGCTTGCAGTCGCTCGCCCCCTACGCGGATCTCCTCCCGGCCGACAAGCTCGACGGGGATGTTGGGCATCCGCAGCGCACCGTCGGGTGTGAACAGCAACGACAGGCGAGGGCGGTCACGCATCATCGCTGCGTCGGTGAATTCGCCTCGCAACGCCTCGATCTCGACGCGGTCAGCGATGGCCTGAAAATCAGTCACCGGTTTCCTCTTTCTTCCATGTCACATCGGACCCGGTGTGACAAAGGCATTCGGGTTGCAGTCGTATCGGGCTGTAGCAAGCGTCCGCGCCGGCGCGGTGTAGCCGGTGCCGCGGTGGTGGTCAGGGTGCCGGCCAACTGCGATCGCCGGGACGGAGAAGCAGGTCATGATCTCACTGAGCTTCCTATTTGTCGGGTGATGTGCTCGTCATCAGTAATACGACAACACAGCCCTGCGAAATGTCAGGCGACACCGGCGACCTCACATTCCGGTGCGCTGTCTTGTCGAATTGGTGAGAGCAGATGGAACTGACGAGGCCGGCCACACGATGACCAACCAAATCTGGGGTCAGCACCAGGCTGACTCAGGAGACGGCTCTCCTTCGTCTAGAGGGTCGGCAAAGGCGAAGTACCTAAGGGTTCGGAGCGCCGTCGGCCATAACTAAAGGGAGAACACGTGAAAACCACCAACACGACAAGCAGCGACCTGTCCCGGCTGGCTGGCCACTGGGAGCTTGACCCAGACAAGACATCGGTCACGTTTCGCACCAAGGCCATGTGGGTTCTGCCGATCAAAGGAACCGCCAAGGCGCTCAGCGGTGACGCCCTGGTCAACCCGGATGGCGTCGCTACGAAGGGCACGTTGGTGATCGATGCCGCCTCATTCGACACCAAGAACAAGAAACGGGACGACGATCTCCACTCGGAGGACTTCTTGGAGGTTGCCAAGTACCCCAGGATCATCTTTACCGCCGACGGCGGCCGACAAATCAGCGCCAGCCGGGTGGAGATCACTGGAATGCTCGCCATTCATGGCAAGTCCCAGCCTCTTGCTTTGCAAGCCGAGCTGGCCGAATCTGGTAGCTCGGTAACGGTGTCAACCCTGATCCAGATCGACCGACGTCTGTGGGGAGTGTCCAAGGGGGCCAAAATGGGAGCCGGGCTGATTCAGGTCGAGATTCATGCCCACTTCGATCGATCCTGACACGTGCGCGACTGGACTGAGATCCGCAACCACTTGGCGCCCGCGAAAAGGACAAGCAGGTCATGAAGGTCACTGAGCATCCTGCTCACCAGACGAGGCATTCGTCTGGTAGTTACGACAACTCAACCCCCGGAATGTAGGGCGACGCCGCCCGCCTCACATTCCGGTGTGCTGCCTTGTCGTACTGGAGAGGGCAGATGAAACCGAGGGAGACTGGCGACACGATGACCACCCAATTCGGGTCAGGACAAGGCCCCACCGATTCGGGCCTGAGCGTGATCATGAGCGAGCGGCGTCAGCTGATCAATCTCACGTACCGGCTCCTAGGCTCCCTGTCCGAGGCCGAAGATGCCGTCCAAGAGACCTATGCCCGCTGGTACTCCATGTCCCGCCAGGAGCAGGACGCCATCGAATCTCCGGGCGCCTGGCTGAGCACGGTCGCCAGCCGCATCTGCCTCAACGTGCTCGGTTCGGCACGGGCCCGGCGAGAGACCTACGTGGGCGAATGGATCCCCGAGCCGCTGCCTGATCCAACGGAGTGGATCACCGGGCGATCGGGCGGAACCACCATTGATCCGGCCGACCGGGTCACCCTCGACGAGTCCATCAGCATGGCCTTCCTTGTCGTGCTCGAATCGATGACCCCGGCCGAGCGCGTGGCCTTCATCCTCCACGATGTCTTCCGCTATTCCTTCGCCGAGGTGGCCGAGATCGTGGGCCGTACCCCGGGGGCATGCCGCCAGCTGGCGTCCTCGGCGCGTCGCCGCCTCGGCGCCTCGCAGGCACCCGCGACCCCGACAGCCGGGCAGGCCGCCATCGTCAAAGAGTTCAAGCAGGCATGGGAGGCAAAGGACATCGGCACCCTCATCGGCCTGCTCGACCCCGATGCCACTGCGATTGCCGACAGCGGTGGTCTAGCCAGCGCCTTGCCCGGGCCGATTGAGGGGGGTGCTCAGATCGCACGCGCCTGCATCGATCTCGTCGATCGGGCACCCAGCCTGACGATCCTGGAACGCACGGTCAACGGCCAGCCCGGCCTGGTCGCTCAACGAGACGGCGTGACCGCGGCGGTCCTGGCTTTCGACATCGCAGAGGACCGCATCAAGTACATGTGGGTAATACTCAATCCCGAGAAACTTCGTCCCTGGATGACGAAGTGATGCGCGTCTCCATCCCATTGGGTCCACTGAGTTCCGCCAACGCCCAGAATTCTCTGCATCCCTGGCGGACGGGGTCACCAGGCTCCGCGGAGAAATGGGGTCAGCCCCCGTTCAGGTCGCAGAGGAGCGGTCGCGACGTCAGTCGGTTGTTTCAATCGACCGCCTTGACGCGGCGAGCGATGCCACCCTTGACGCTGCGCGGGCCCGCCAGAGTGGTTGCGTGACGGCGTATGGTCACAAATCGTCGCTTGCGTGGTCTGATTTTTGGGGACTGTGCGGCAGGGCCCCAGGTCCGACGGGTGCTAGGTCGAGACTGGCCGCGGTGCACGCTATCTTCACCACCCTGGCGATGGCGCAGCGCACGAAGCATGCAACAGTGGACCTTGGACGTGCCGCACCTCAATAGGCGTCGAGGTCTGGTTCCCGAGCGAGAACCCGCAGCGCGCGCATGTGACCGCTGATGGACTAACGTCGTCACGACATCGATACGACGAGCGGCGTCTCTGCATGTCGTACCCGTGGGCACATGGCATGCCCTATGCAGTTGCCCCACTCAAACTGAGCTCGGCGACATCGACCAGATCACATCGGAGTTCGTCATTCGATCAGCCGGCCGAGGAGCAGCGCGCACCTTGTTGGCAATCGGGCCCGTGGTCTGAGCTTGCTGAGGCTTTGCCCTGATCTTCAGACACCTGTGGGCGTGGCCGGTTCCGACTGCAGCCCGAGTGGCCTTCGGGTCGTCGCTGGTCCTCGTGATCGCAATGCTTGTCATGGCGGCCACAACCCATCACAGTTACCGGTGCCAGTCTGACGGGCACTTCGAGGTAAGTAAGGTTTCGTTGAAGTGCAAATTGACCAGTGGTACCGTTCGCACTAGCACGACGGGTAGTCCCGTAGTCGTGTTGGAACTCTGCTTAGACCATTGGCGGCCTCCGGGAGCGTTGCTCCGGACTTTGGTAGCGCTGGTTTGGCAGATTGATCCACGAGACGCCTGGTTCAGCCAGGACGACCGCCAAGGTTCCTTGTACGGCAGGGTTGTCTCGTCTATTGGGCTGAGAATCGTTTTGGAGAATCCGGAGGTGATTGTCGTGCGAGTGTTCGTGGCAGGAGCGGCCGGGGTCGTGGGGCGGCGACTGGTGCCTCAGCTCGTGGCCCATGGCTATCAGGTGACGGCTACGACGACGAACCCGGCCAAGTTGGGCCTGCTGGAGCAACTGGGCGCCGACGCCGTCGTGATGGACGGGCTGGACGAAGTGTCCGTCGGTGAGGCGGTGGCCAAGTCCCTGCCCGACGCGATTGTCCACCAGATGACCGCGATCGGCGGCAAGAAGCCCGATATCAAGCACATGGATCGGTGGTTCGCCATCACCAACCGGCTGCGCACCGAGGGGACGGACCACCTGCTGGCCGCCGCCAACGCGATCGGTGTCTCCAACTTCGTTGCGCAGAGCTACGCCAGTTGGAACGGAATCCGCAAAGGCGGCTGGGTGAAGACCGAAGAAGACCCGCTGGACCTCGAGGAGGGGACGGCGGCGCAACCGGTGATGGAAGCGGTCTGTTACCTCGAGGACGTCGTCGTCAAGGCTGGTGGCGCGGCCCTGCGATTCGGCGGGCTTTACGGGCCGGGAGCGACCGACGACCAGGTCGAACTCGTGCGCAAACGGAAGTACCCGCTCGTCGGGGACGGCGCCGGCTACAGCTCGTGGCTGCATCTCGATGACGCGGCAAGTGCCACCGTCCTGGCGGTGGAGCAGAAGGCGAGAGGCGTGTTCAACATCGTCGATGACGAGCCGGCTCCGGCCAAGGAGTGGCTCACGTATCTGGCTACGTGCGCTGGCGCCAAGCCGCCGATGCGGGTCCCGAAGTGGCTGGCCCGGCTTGTGGCCGGGGACGTGGCGGTAACGATGATGACCGAGGGACGTGGCTTCTCTAACGCCAAGGCCAAGCGCGAGCTCGGCTGGGAGCTGCGCTATCCGTCGTGGCGTCAGGGCTTCAAGGAAGGATTGGCGTGACCCGGGCCGTGGATTTCGAGGACAAGCGGGCCGCCGTTCGCGAGCTGGCGTGAAGGCTGCCAGTCCTCAGGGGCCAAGAAACAAAGTTCGAGCAAGTGAGAGCCGGCGTGAGGATCACCTCGACCGTTCAACCCCATCGGGTGGCTGTGCACCGCAGAGGAAGCTGGTGAACGATGGATGCGCCTCAGCCGAACGACCCAAGAGACCTTCGAGGGCTCCTGTTCTCGATCGCCTATCCGGTGACCGGGAGCGTGACCGAGGCCGAGGACCTGGTCCAAGAAGCACTACTCCGGCTGGAGCGCACCCGACAGAGTGCGGTAGTGGTCGAATCACCCAAAGCCTATTTGGCTGCGACCACCACCCGGCTGGCCATAGACCACCTGCGCTCAGCGCGGGCTCGCAGGGTGTCTTATGTCGGCACTGGTTGCCCGAGCCGATCGTGACCGATCTGCCCGAGAGCCCCGAATCGCGCAAATCGTCGACAAGAGCGAAGCCAATTGCCGGCAGGTCTTCGGGCGGGCCCGCCAACACGTTGGCTCCGGCCTCGCGTGGTCGCATTTTGCCTCATCAGTCCGACAAGACGGCGCACCGGAATGTGAGGTTGGCGGATCGCCTCACATTCCGAGGGGCTGTGTTGTCGGACTACTGAGAGCAACTCATCCTCCACCGACCAGGAAGCTAAGCGACATCCCGACCCGCGATCCCGCGACAGGGACTGGCCGACAGCCTGAGCAATGGACTCTGTGCCGCCGGACGGACCGGTGGGCCTTCCGAAGGAGACCACGATGAGTTCCAAGCTCGACATGAGCGTGATGCTCGCCTTCCACGCCGTCCTGCGCCGAGACCTCGAGCAGGTCGCTCGGGTCGCCGGAAGGGGAGACCAAAGCGCCGGGACGCGGCTTCGGGTTCCGCTCGGATGGGAGCAGTTCAAGAAGTTCCTGGTCATCCACCACCAGGCCGAAGACGACCTCCTGTGGCCGGTGCTGCTTGCCAAGGTGACGGAGCGCCCCGACCAGGTAGCCCTGGTAGACGCCCTCGAAGCCGAGCACGCCGTGATCGAGCCACTGCTCGGCGCCGTCGATGCCTTTGCCGTTGACCCCGATGACGGCGGGCATCTCGGCGACATCGTCGAGGAGCTGGTCACGCAGCTCGTCGGGCACTTGGACCACGAGGAGTCAGAGGGGCTTCCCCTGATCGACGCCTCGCTCGACACCGAGGAGTGGCAGCGTTTCGCCCGCCTGCACGGAGAGCGGCTCCTCGACGACGCGCCGATCTATGTGCCGTGGCTGCTCGACCAGGCGGACAAAGAGGCCGTGGACGGCTTCCCGGCCAAGATCCCGCCTCCTCTCGTCGCTGCCTACCGCGACCAGTGGGCGCCCGCCTACGCGACCTTGCAGCGCTGGGACCAAAACGACGAGATCGTGCCCACCAGCGCCGACGACACCTGAGGAGGTACGGCAATGTCGATCCAAGCCAGAACCATCGATGCAGCTCCGGGCAAGGAGCCTTCTGCCCCTGCGGCCGGGGCGAACAGGGGGGCGGCCGGAACGGCGGCCGGGGACTCAAGCAAATGGCTGATCCTCGCCATCATCTGTGTCGGCTACCTCATGATCATCCTCGACCTGACCGTGATGAATCTCGCGCTGCCGTCGGCACAGCACGCTCTGGGGTTCACGAACGCCGACCGGCAGTGGATCGTGACCGCGTACGCACTGTCCTTTGGGAGCCTGCTGCTCTTCGGCGGGGGGCTGGCCGACCTGCTCGGCCGCAAGGCGACCTTCCTCGCCGGGCTGTCCGGATTCGCGGTCGCTTCCGCCGTCGGCGGCGCCTCGGACAGCTTCACAATGCTGGTAACCGCGCGGGCCTGCCAGGGGGTCTTCGCCGCGCTGCTGGCGCCGTCCACCCTGGCGCTGCTGGCCACGACGTTCACCGACCCGAAGGAACGGAACACGGCGTACGGCGTCTACGGCGCGGTTGCGGCCGGCGGCGCGGGCCTGGGATTGCTGATCGGCGGCGCGCTGACCTCGTACGCGTCGTGGCGGTGGTGCCTGTACGTCAACCTGGTCTTCGCCGCATTCGCGATCACCGGCGGCGCGCTGCTGCTGGGCAGCCAGCGCAAGACGCCGGGCGCCCGGCTGGACGTCCCGGGCGTAGCGGCGGTGTCGGGCGGGATGTTCTGCCTGGTTTACGGCTTCTCCAACGCCGCGACGCACAGCTGGCTCACGCCCTCCACGTGGGCCTTCCTCGCCACCGCCGTCGCGCTGCTCATCGGTTTCGCCGTCTGGCAGACTCGCGCCGCGCAGCCGCTGCTGCCGCCCCGGGTCGTCCTCGACCGCAACCGCGGCGCCGCCTACCTCACCAGGCTGTTCGCCGGGGCCGCCACCTTCGGCATCTTCTTGTTCCTCATTTACTACATGCAGCTAACCCTGGGCTACTCGCCGATCATCTCCGGCGTCGCCCTGCTGCCAATGACGGTGGCTATCGCCGTGACGGCCAACATGGGCAGAAAGCTGATGCCGCGGCTCGGCCCCCGACCGTTGATCACCGCCGGCCTGCTGCTCGGCGCGGTCGCTATGGTCTGGCTGACCAGGATCGGCGTGCATTCGGGCTACGCATCGTCCCTACTTGGGCCGACCATGATGACCGGCATGGGCATGGGCCTCATGTACCCCGCAGCGGCCAATACCGGTACCTTCGGCGTGGCACCGCGCGACGTCGGAGTAGCCTCGGCGAGCATCAACACCGGGCAGCAGCTCGGCGGCTCGATCGGCGTCGCGCTGCTCAGCACGATCGCGGCCAGCGCCTCCGCGAGCTACCTGGCCAGCCACCTACACGGGCGGGCAACACCGCAACTGGTCCAGCTCGCGACGGTCCATGGCTACACCACGGTGTTCTGGTGGTGCGCCGGCATCTTCGCGGCCGGCGCCATCATCTGCGGCGCGCTGCTGCGCCGCGGCCCCCTGACCTTGCCCTCCGACATGCCCGCCCGCGAGCTTGTGGATGCCAAAGCATCCGACCCGTCGGTACTCGTGATTGACGAGGGACGAACCACTAGAAGGCGGTGACATGACCACGACCAGCTACAGCGATGCGATGCGGTCGGTCCTCGACCGACTGCAAGGAGTCGGCTACGAGTTCGGGCCGTCGCACGTGAACCACGCGCCCATGGCCGCTGAGGCGATGGCGTGGCTCGGTTACACCGACGAGGTGTCCGACTGGGTCCAGGCGAATATAGAGCGGCGCCGCTATAACGACCCGCCCGAACCGAGATGGGAGCTCTCCGAGAGCGACTCGGCCGGATGGGCGGCGGCCCTCGGCGACTTCAGCCGGGTCTCCGACTGGTCAACGATGTTCCGGCGTCAGCTCGAGATTGAGCCGTGGACGGACGTGCTCAGCCGGTGGTGGCCCCGCCTCTTGCCTGGCATATCTGGCGCAATCATGCACGGCGTCATCCGAACCGCTCACGCCGTTCGGGCACTGGCGAACGTTTCGGGGGACGCCGCACTCCAGCGCGGCGAACTCGCCCAGGCGCTCGGCTACTGGGCGGCACGCTACTCGGGCGGACCGGTCAAGGATGAGGGCCAGAAACGTGCCGGGACGAAGAGTCCATCGGCGGACATCGGCGCCGAGAGCGTCGTGGCGCTCCAGGCACTCGATCACCTCGTAGCCGAGAGCGCCGGCGCCTACGCAAGCGTGGCACAGAGCTTTCCGGTGCCGCTCATCCATGCCATCACCGGCCCGGCGGCCGTTCGCCTGCTTTGCGACAACCTCCCACCCGACCATCACCGAGCCTCTTACGGGGCTGCCACACGGTGCAGCTCGAACATCCGCTCACAGTTCGAGCACGGCGAGCGCACCGAGCAACTCGCCATTGCCGGGCCTGGCGATGTGGTGGCAGCTGCGATTGACCTCGGCGACGAGCACGCCATCAAGCTCGCCGAAGTCGCCGTCCGCTACTACAAGCTGTCCGCCGATGAGCGCTACCTCGCCGCATCCATGTCGGCCACGGCCCAGATCACCCGGTTCCCAAGTTGAAGTCGCCATCCATTCGAAGCGATCGGCGCCAACCGGCGGCTGCTGCACGCCCGCGCACAAAGGTGTCCGTTCGCAATCTGACGCTGTTCTTCGACGTGCTGCTGGATTCCCCAGCTAGGTGAAAGGAACCGATCATGCCCGAACTGTCTGTGCTCGACTCGACCATGCATTACAAAGAATCCGGAAGCGGCGCTCCAGTCGTGTTCCTGCACGGCAATCCGACTTCCTCCCATCTGTGGAGCTACGTGTTGCCCCACATCGGCGTATCAGGCCGCCTTCTTGCGCCAGACCTGATCGGTATGGGCAGCTCCGGAAAGCCCGACATTCCGTATCACTTTGCCGACCACGCTCGTTACCTGGATGACTGGTTCGACGCGCTCGACCTCAACGGCGTCGTGCTGGTAGGGCAGGACTGGGGCGGTGCACTCGCATTCGACTGGGCGGCTCGTCACCCTGAACGTACGCGCGGAGTGGCTTTCATGGAGTCGATCATTCGCCCGTTGTCGTGGGAGGAGTTCCCTGCACCGGCGCGACCGCGCTACGTAGCGCTGCGAACCCCGGGGGTCGGCGAAAAGCTGGCCCTCGAGGAGAACGTCATCCTCGCGTCAATGAACACGCTGACTCCGCTGAGCGATGCAGACATGGAGGCCTATCGCCGTCCTTACCCGACGCCCGAGAGCCGGCGGCCGTTGCTCGAGTGGACGCGCGCCATACCGTTCGACGGCGAGCCGGCAGACGTCGCTCGCCGACTCGAGGCGTACGGCGAATGGCTCGCGAGCAGCGAAGACGTGCCGAAGCTGCTGCTGACCTTCGAGGGCGCCGTTTCGGTGGGTCCCGAGATGATCGCATGGTGCGCTTCGCACATGGCCAATCTTGAGACCGAGAATTGCGGACCGGCGGGCCATCATGCGCCTCACGATCAACCCGAGGCGATCGCCGCAGCGATCACGGCTTGGGCCGATCGTCACCAGCTACGGGATTGAGAGGATCTATGACCACCAAGAGCGGCATTGCCGGGATGGTTGACGCGCAACCAGACGCGGCAGAGCAGATCACGTCCACCGTCGCCGCCTGGCCGGGAGTTGAGGAGGGAGGCGAAGTGGGGCAGTCGCGTCCGGGCTGGTCGAGTTGAACCCGAGGGCCAGGTCGCGATCCGTGCCCACTTCGACCGAACCTGTTGAGTCCGTTCGTCTCGGCGGAGCGGTCAACGCTGTGACTCGCTCCTCGGCGAACCGCACAGGTGCCCGGCAGCCCCTGCGGTGTGGTGCAAGGGCCGACCACTCATCCCTCGAATCGATTTGGCAGGCCTAGGTGGTCCTGGGCCGTCCGCCTCCCTCGCCAGTGATGACAGCAGCGAACCCCGGATCCTCGGATCGCGGTGCGTGGCTGACGCTCGCGGTGGTGGCCGGCGGCCTCTTCGTGGCCGTGATGTCAACCACACTGGTCAGCGTCGCGCTGCCCACGATCGGCAAGAGTCTGCACGCCAGCGCGACCGATCTGCAGTGGATCGTCGATGCCTACGTGCTCGTCTATGCGAGCCTGATGGTCGCCGGCGGCGTGATCGGCGATCGGCGTGGGCGCAAGGGCATCTTCATGCTCGGCGTGAGCCTGTTCGGGGCGGGATCGCTGATCACCGGCCTGGCCCCATCGGTCGGGGTGCTGTTGATCGGCCGCGTGCTGCAGGGCCTGGGCCCCGCATTGCTGATCCCCGGCAGCCTGACGATCATCCGCGCGACGTTTGAGGAACCGCGCCGGCGGGCGCTGGCCATCGGGCTGTGGTCGATGGGGTCTGGTCTGGCGCTGGCGATCGGACCCGCGCTCGGCGGGCTGATCGTAAGCGGCCTGGGATGGCGTTGGGTTTTCGTGATCAACGTTCCGCTCGCCGTGATACTGCTCGCCCTGGCCGCACGCTTTGTCCCACGGCTTAGCCCGAGCCCGGCGCACAGCCGCTTTGACTGGCTCGGCGCGATCCTCACCACGACCGCAATAGCGGCACTCGCCTACGGCATCATCCACGGCCAAGTCGCCGGCTTGACCTCGCCCTCGGCACTCGGAGCGTTCGCCGCCGGGATCGCCGCGCTGATCGCGTTCGTCGCCTGGGAGCGCCACCGTCCCGAGCCGCTGGTCGACGTTTCCCTGTTCCTGCGGCCCACGTTTGCGGCCGCGAACGTGGCGGCGCTGATCGTGTTCTTCGCCTTCGTCGGCGCGATCGTCTACTTCAGCCAGTACTTCCAGCTGGTGCAGGGCCACTCGCCGATCGCCGCCGGGCTCGACGTGTCCGCGATTGGTGTCGCGTTCGCTATCGCCTCGCCGCTGTCTGGTCGCGCAGTTGGCCGCGTCGGGCCGCTGGCGCCGATGCTCGCCGGGCTGATCATCGCTGGGGGCGCGACCCTCGGCCTGCTGCGCCTCGGAGCGCACACTCCGATCGGATCGATCTGGTGGAACTTCGCGCTGCTCGGCGCCGGCATCGGCACCTGCCTGACCCCCATGACCCAGACCGCCCTCGCGGCGGTCGATGCCTCCCACGCCGGAATGGCCTCCGCCGTGCACAACTCACTGCGTCAGGTCGGCCAAGTCTTCGGTGTCGCGGTGCTCGGTCTGCTCGTCTACGCCCACCTACCCAGTGGCGGCAGCGCAGGAGGACGGCTTGATCCCACCCATGGCGCGCTGTTCGTAGACGGGCTGCACACCGCTCTATGGGTGTCCGGACTGGCGCTCCTTGGCGCAGCGGTGCTCGTCGCACTGCTCTTCTCCTTCCAGCGTTCGAAGGGGACCGAAGCGCCGAAGACGCAGACCCGCGCATCAAAGCGACCGGCCGCGCCGCCGCCGGCCAGTCGGAGACCGGCGAACCCGGTAGGTGACGCCCGGAGCCCTTCTGCCGTGCCCAATGCCGAGGCAATCCGCCCGGCCAAAACGAGCACGGCCTTGTCCCGCGGATGACGAACGCGGGTGGGCAACACGGCGGTGCCATGATGCCGGGCCAGCTCCAGATAGGACGGGCAGAGTTCGGGGTCGTACCAGCACGCCTTGGTCACCCGGGTCTCCGAGGCGTGATGCGACTTGGCAAGCGTTGGAAGGGCCACGCTGAGCACCGTGCTGTCCACGCCCACACGCAGGATCGTCAGGAACACCGCGCCGAGCGCCCACCACCTCCTTGATCGAGGATCAGATATGAGGGTCACCCTTTACGTGAACGAAATAGCTGGATCCCGCCAGAGCTACGACCGGCGATCAGGCGAGGAGCCAGTTCCCGTCGATAGATGATCACCACATAAGAGGGCAGATTTCCCCTCTGCTATGCGGCATTCGGATCGGCTGTGGAACCCGAACTCGCGGAGCGGCTCTTGATGCATCGTCGAAGGCCAGGGCGACATCTCTCGATCCATCTTCCACGTGATCACCAACGACGAGACCAATGCAAACATGGGCTAGACCCGATACTGGTCTTCGAGAGAGGAACGAGACCACAAACTTCTCCGAAGGACCGCCTCCGTACTCCACGGTCTGACTCAGTAGTCCCTTCCTGCAACTGCCCAACGTCGCTGCGACTACCGCGGTGTCGAACCTCGCCATAGGGCGATGTGCTCGAGGTGTCGCTCGTACGCTTCGTTGACACCCTTGCGGTCGCCGGTAGCGAGAAGGTCCAGAATCAGGCCACGCACAACAGCCAGGCCCAACCGTGCTTCCGGTCGGGCAGCTTTTTTGTCGACGCCCGCCTTTACCAAGCCATCAGCAATCGGTGCGACCCACGTTTCGACGATTCCCTCGAGAAATCCTTGCGTGCCCGGGCGCCCGAGAAGGGCATGGGAGTAGAGCTCGAAGAAAAGGCGCTCCTGAGGCCAAAGCTTTGGATTGCTGATGTGCTTCCAGAAACTACGAGCACCGTCTTCGGTCGGCTCGAGATCAAAAAAGGACGCCTTCTCTGTCTCCTCGACTGCTTGCGCCACTGCGATCAGAAGACCCTCGCGTGACCCGAAGTGATATATGAGCATCCGATGGCTTGTACCGATAGCGGAGGCCACCTCACGCAAACTGAGGTCAGCGATCCCGGATTTGAGAGCATGGGCCACGGCGGCGGCAAGCAAGCGTTCACGGGCTTGCAAAGTGGGCATGAGTAACTGTACCATGTGGTACATACCATTCTGGTACGAAGAAGCGGGGAACAATGACGCAAATGCATGTCGAAGCAGAAGGAACCACCCGGGCAACCCCACAGGTGGCTTGGAGTCTTATCGCAGATGCCAACACTTATGCGAAATGGGGACCGTGGGATGCCAGCGGTTACCAGGAACCGGGTGTTGATTCAGAACGAGGAGTGGGGGCCATCCAATGGTTTCGCATTGGCCGCAAGACCTCGGTCGAGCAGACATTGGAGATCGAAGAGGATCGTCGGTTCGTGTACACGGTGATCCAGGGCATTCCGGTGCGCAACTACCGGGCCGAAGTGACCGTTACACCGACCGCGCAGGGCACCCATATCCGCTGGGCCGCCACCTGGGACAAGACCCTCGTGGGACGGATCGTGCAACGCAAGCTCCGCTCGTTCTACCCCGACATGATGGCTGGCCTGGTGGCCGCGGCCGATCGAGAAGATACGTCAACGTCGACCGTGACGCCGACCTGAGGCTCTTCGCGCAGTACGCCACGGATGGCTGGCTCTGGGAGCGTCCGATCAGAATTCCAGTTCATTCGACTCAAGTTGGCCCGAATGGAGATTGCCTGATACAGGTGAAGAACCTGGACTCTCGCCACATTCGAGTGTTTTTCAGTGGCAAGAGCCTCTTCCCGGCCAAGCCCCGGCCTGAATGTGTCCGGCACTGCCTAGTTATTCTTCGGGGCAGTGCCCTGGTGTTCGCAGCGGATCCTTCAGCGGAACCGCCGTCGCGCTCATGCGATCAATAACCGCTTAGCAGGTTGCGCACTCGGCCTAGGGTCTCCGGGCCGGCGGAGCTGCGGATCCGTGCCGGGTCTGCCGGGCGACGTCCCCATAGCAACAACACGCGGGCTGCCGCGTCGGTCTCCAAGGTGGCTTCCCCCGAGGGAGCGACAAGGGCGATGGAGGTCGAGTCGCGCTGGGCAGTAACAACGATGTCGGCGGCGCCCGGGACGCGGAGTCGTCCTTCGACCCGCTCGTCGGGGCTCAGGCCGAGTTTGGCAACGCCTCGGGCCAAGAGGGGGCGTCCGACGGCGATGACGCTGTGATCGGTCATCCATGGCTCGCTCAGGGTCTTCGTGGCCGTGTCGTCGTCGCCGGTGATGTCCCAGCCGTGCAACGCGAGTTCCTCGCGCATGTGTTCCGCGAACCATGGGACCTTCATGGTCCTGCCTGTCCAGGCAACGTCGGTGTGGGGGGCCAGGGAGTCACTGGCCGCGGCCACCTCGCTCAGCTCCGCCATGCGAGACAGGAGGGCGGCCCACCGCTCAACGTCGGTCATGGCCCGGTAGGGGGGCCTCGCGTTCTTCGAAGCCCCGGGTGCCTACCGGGTCACCGGCCAAGTGGGCGCCAAGCACCCGTGCCAACTCCTCGGCGTTGCCGGCCTGGTGAGCCACGATGTCTCGCACGGTCCACGCCTCGCACCAGGTGCCAGTTTCTGGCCGTCGCTCCTCGACGGCGTAAGTGAACGGTTCCCACTCGGGGAACCGTTCAGTGTCGATGCTGCTACCCACGTGGTCCTCCTGCGGGGGACTGACTCATCTCGACGCTACACGGCCAAACCTTCGACGTCCGTCGAAGCCAGGAGAAATTCGTTCGGAAGCGGATGGCCTAACGGTGCCACTCCATCCAGGCATCGCCCTAAGCCAACGACCCAGAACCGGGGCATTGGCCGACAAGTGAAGAAGTCCGACAACGCGCAAGATGGATTGGGTCAGCACCGTCCGCAGAGGGATTCTGCCGGGTCGAAAGTGCGGAACCGGCGGAGCCGAACGACTCCTGAGTGACCGCGCCCTACTCGTTGTCGTATTCGTCGTGGCGGCGCACCCAGCTCATGGGCTGATCGCCTTCGTCTCGGCCCTTCGGGGCCCGATCGAGGATCGCGTAGTAGCCCATCAGAGCCTCCGTACCGCGGGCGTAGCTGGAGTAGCAGTGGTACACGGCGTCCCCCTCAAGAGCGAACGTGCTCACGCCGTGTCCCTCGGAGAAATACCCGTCGACGCTCGTCCCCGTCGCGTTCGCGTTCTGGCTTGTGACCAGCGGCAATGTATCGCGGACGGCCGGCTGCTCGTTCAGAAGGGTCAAAAGCGCGATCTCGTTGGACTCGAGCAACGGAGCCGATGCGTCGTGCGTCATCCCCTCCCCGGCCGAAACGCCGTAATCGAAGTTGAAGTCGCTCTCGTTGCTGGATGCCCAGTTGAAGCTCCAACCCATTCGCTCCCGATAGTCGAGCAGCTTGTCGATCGGCGCGCGAGAGACGCAGATCATGGTCACGTCGCACGCCTTGAGGTGGGCCAGAACGCCGTTGAAGCTGTCGGCGGTCGACGAGCAGGCGGGACACCCGCCCTCATAATGGGGACCGAACATGAAGTGGTAGACCACCAGCTGCGTACGGCCGTCAAACAACTCCGACAGCGTCCTGGCCCCGTCAGCGGTCTGGAGCACATACTCCTTCTCGACCTGCACCCAAGGGAGCTCTCGACGCTGTCGGGCGAGTTCGTCGCCTAACCGGGTGAGCTCCTTCTCACGGCTGAGTAGCTCTGCGGCGGCCGTGAGCCACTCCTCACGCGTTCCGATCCGGTGACTGGACATCGTTCTCCTTCTCTATAGCTTCGTATTCGTCGTGGCGGCGCCACCAGAAATCGCTTTCGTTGCGGCCCAGTGGCGCCCGGTCTAGCCACTGGTAGGCCCCCCACAGCGCGTCCAGGCCCCGCGCGTACGTCGAATAGGTGTGG
>Ga0182015_10001723_pt1 | contig 28176 bp, 21 predicted proteins | sample 712P3MmetaG_FD_120478 | JGI IMG/M metagenome (GOLD analysis project Ga0182015, IMG submission 120478) | Permafrost microbial communities from Stordalen Mire, Sweden - 712P3M metaG | ecosystem: Environmental > Terrestrial > Soil > Wetlands > Permafrost | place: Sweden: Stordalen | collected... | reverse complement strand
TTTCGTTCCCGAACACACGCGGCGGAATTTTCACCTGTCGTTGTGGGAATACGGCGAAGCGTTGATTCTTCCATCCTTACTGCGACGGCTGACGGATGCTGCTCCTGGAATGTCGATCACGACATCGCAGGTCAAACGCAGAGACTTGGAGACCGAACTGGCGAGTGGGTCGGTCGATCTAGCTATCGACATCCCCATGACGGTAAGCGATCGCATTCGGCATAAGTGGCTCCTGACTGAAGCATTCGTCGTCATTGCCCGGAAGGGTCACCCTGCGATCAAGCACAAACTAGATTTGGATACTTATCTGGAGCAGCGCCACATTCAGGTCTCCTCGCGACGCCACGGTCCCAGCCTGATTGACGTCGAACTCAGCCGCCGAGGGCTTCACCGGCGGGTGTTTCTGCGCAGTCCACACAACCTGACGGCATACATGGTGGTGAGTAAGACGGACATGCTGCTGACGTTGCCGGAGCGCCATGCGCAACTGCTAAATGTGGGTTTGGTGAACCAGGTGTATCCTTTCCCGCTGCAAGTGCCCCGCCTCGAAGCCCACTTGTACTGGCATGAGAGTGTAGAGAATGATCCAGCAAACCGCTGGCTGCGAGAAGAAATCGAAAAGGTCTTGGCCCCGGTATCCCGAGCGACGCAGCTGCGGAACAAGCCAGGTAACAAACGTCGCCGCGTCAACTCGCGTCCGCCCCGACCGTAGCCCTGGCGCGCCGGTGCAAGTTAAGTGATAGTGCAGCGTAGCGTGAAGGTGATTTTGCGACAACAACCTCACAACTTCTACATGGAGAAAGCGCTCCGTTAATCCACCTATTCAAACTGTATTTTGATAACCTGCTGAATGTCTGTAGCGATAACAACAAGATGAATGGGGCAGAAAGCCTAATTCGCACACTGGTGGCCGGCGGGCTTAATGTGTGTTTTACAAACCCCGGCACGTCCGAAATTCACATTGTCGCCGCCCTCGATCGGATTCCCAAAATGCGATGCGTGCTGGGCTTGTTCGAAGGGGTGGTTACCGGCGCCGCAGACGGATACGCCCGCATGGCCGAGAAACCCGCATGCACTCTGCTGCACCTCGGCCCCGGACTCGCGAACGGTCTTGCGAATTTGCACAACGCCAGCCGGGCGCGGGTGCCGATCGTCAATTTGGTCGGCCAGCATGCGACATATCATTTGAAGCACGACGCACCGCTGACATCCGATATAGAGGGCATCGCCCGGCCTTACTCCAAGTGGCTTCGCACTTCTCGCGCTTCTTCCGAAATCGGATGCGATGCCGCCGAAGCCGTAGTTGCTGCCCGTACCGCGCCCGGTCAAATTGCCACCTTGATCGTCCCCGCCGATGTTTCCTGGAGCGAAGGTGGTTCGATCGCAGCCATCCCCGAGTTGCCTCGACCTCCAATGCCGGACCAGCAGAACGTCGAACGCGCCGCCGCGATGCTTCGATCAGGTTTGCGTACAGCAATCCTACTTTCAGGAAATGCGTTGTACGGCCAGGGTCTGGTCGCTGCTGGGCACCTCGCAGCGGCCAGAGGGGCTAAGCTGCTGGCTCCGTACCCCGTGTCTCGCCTTCGCCGGGGTGCTGGAATTCCGAAAGTGGACCGGGTTCAGTATGTCCTTGAACAAGGGATCGAGCAGTTCAAGGAGTTTCGTCAGCTGATTCTAGTGGGGACCCAGGCTCCAGTCGCGTATTTCGCGTATCCAGGAAAAGATAGCGCATTCACTTCCCCTGAGTGTGAGATCCATACGCTGGCGAGTCCAGGTGAAGATTACGTGGGCGCACTCGACGCGCTGGCGGCAGCCTTGTCGGTGGGCGGCACAGAGGCAGAAGTAGAAAAGTCGGAACGGCCATCCATGCCGAGCGGGGAAATCACGCTCCCGGGACTCGCCGCGGCGGTTGGCGCCCTGCTGCCCGAAAACACCATCGTGGTGGATGAGTCCATGACATCGGGACGTGGATTGATGGCTGCAACCAAAGGAGCCCCGCCCCATGAGTGGCTGACGAACACGGGCGGCTCGATCGGAATTGCCTTACCACTGGCAGTGGGTGCAGCAGTGGCTTGTCCGGATCGCCGCGTATTGTGTCTGAGTGCCGATGGAAGTGGGATGTACACAGCTCAAGCCCTGTGGACGATGGCAAGAGAAGGTCTCAACATCACCACTGTGATTTTCGCCAACCGGGACTACGCCGTCCTGAAGCGTGAGTTTTCCTACTTGGGTGTAGGCAATCCTGGACCTCGGGCTGCAGATATGTTCGAGATCGGGCGCCCCGATCTCGATTGGACGCTACTGGCGAAGGGAATGGGAATGCCCAGCATCCGTGTCACTTCGTTGGATGCATTCGGGAAGGCGCTGCGTGCGGGTTTGGAGAGTCAAGGGCCGATGCTGATTGAGGTGCCTCTGTAGAGCGTGGCGGCTCCGCACCGGGGTCATGGTTTGATCTTGAAGACCATCCCCTCATAATTCGGACCGCCGTCTGCTGTCGTGCAGATATGATGCCGCGCCGCCTACTCTATACGCAGCAGCAAGGCGGGCTCGATCATAAAGTCCAGAGCATTGATGGCCTTAACCACTTGGCCAATCATAGGCTCGGAAACTGGCTCTACTGTGATGACGAATGACGACTGGCTATCTTCTTTGCGAGATTCCTGCTCGAGGGACGCAATATGGATATCGAAGGCAGCCATAAGTTCGGCCAAACGAGCCACAGTCCCACGCTGATCTTTTGCGGTTAGGTGAAGACACCAGCGAACCGGTCGAGGGATTTGGCGGATCTCGAGTTCAGGAGAATTTATAAAGCCGGATATGTTTTTGGCCCGCAATCGACCTTCCACGAAGTCACATGCAATTTCGATGAGATCTGAAACCACCACGGCTCCGGTCGCGTCGCCGCCCGCACCACGACCATAAAACATTTGTGTTCCAATCTTGTTGCCGGTTATGAAGATTGCATTGTTCACTCCTTGCACCCTGGCCAGCAGAGAATGGCGACTCACCATCCAGGGACGCACTGACACCTCGAGCCCGGCTTCGGTGTTCTCTGCCGAACCTATAAGGCGAATAGTGCTGTCGTGTCGGTTTGCGAAGCGAATGTTGATCGACCTAATCTGGCGGATGCCGCACGTCGGAATCCGCGATATATTCAAGCGTCCCCCAAAGGCCATGCGAGCCAAGATACAAAGTTTGTCACGACTGTCGATGCCATCGATGTCGAGCGAAGGGTCAGACTCCGCATATCCTGCCTTCTGTGCTTCATGAAGCGCATTGTCAAACTCGATGCCTCGGCTCTCCATTTCGGTGAGGATGTAATTGGCTGTACCATTCATGATGCCGTGAACTGCGCGCAACTGATCGCCGGCGCTAGATTCGTGAATGACGCGAACAATCGGAATACTGGAGGCCACGCTAGCCTCGAAACCAATAGGCAAGTTGCGAGAAGCCGCAAGGGCAAACAGCTGGTCGCCGTGTTCCGCCAAGAGGTTTTTGTTGGCTGTCACCACGGGCTTGCCCGCTTCCAGGGCAGCCCGAACAAGTTCGAGAGACTGCTCGGTCCCGCCCATAACTTCCACGACTATGTCTACATCAGGAGCGCAAACTAGGTCTTTCCAACTGGAAACTACGCGAGCCCCGCTGGGAATATCTGGTGGTTTAACGCCTGAGCGTCGGCAGATGACAGTGAGCTCTAGCGCAACGCCGCTTCGCCGCTCGATCAGGTTTTTGTGTTGGGCGATAATGCTCGCCGTGGCGCGGCCAACTGCACCAAAGCCGACGATGCCGATGCGAACCGTTGTCATCACTTCGTGAAGAGCGCTGATCTAGAGTTTCAAGTGAAAAAAAGCCTTTGAGGATGCACCATTCAATCATCCAAAAGGGTGAAGTGACTGGGTCCCTACCGATGCTCCTGAGTGCGCCGAACGCCTCTGCGAACTCACTGTACTGAGCGAAGTGTCTTTCACCAACATAACCGAGGTCACTCCGCTGAACTGTAATTTCAGGTTTGACTGTGCCATTCTACATTCTGAGAGGCTTGCCTGCGGCAAGGCACGCGGAAAAGAAACAATGGTTGAGGGTCGAGCGATCTCAATTACCACGCCAGTGTTCAGCATAATCATAGCCGTCTACAATGACTGGATCGCGCTTGATCACTGCTTGAATTTCCTGGCGCAACAAAAGCATGGTCCAACTTTCGAAGTGATTGTGGTAGATGACGGCAGCAGCGAAGCTGCGCCCGAGAGAATTCGTGAATGGACCGGTCAGCTCCCCCTGACCATCATCAGGCAATCCCACGCCGGAATTCCTACTGCCAGAAATCGGGGCATTCAGATTTCCAAAGCTTCGATATTGCTGTTTGTGGACGCAGACTCGAGAACCCAAGAGCACTGCCTCGCAGCCCTTGCTGCAACGATCGCGGAATCGCCACAGCACGATTGTTTCCAATTACGCCTAATCGGAGATTGCTCCGAGCGAATGGGTCGTGCGGAGGAATTACGCCTGAGAGCTTTTCAGCAGCAGATGCTTCAGTCAGACGGTCGCATCCGATACCTGAACACTGCCGGATTTGCCATTCGACGAACCCGGGTGAAGATCGAGGCCGGGCTGTTCGATCCGGTTGCGCTCCGGGCTGAAGACACTCTGGTATTGGCAAATCTTCTGCAACGCGGCGAGCTGCCTTTGTTCGTCGCGAACGCCACCGTTCAACACGCTATTCCGCTGTCTTTCATGCGATGTCTCGTCAAAGATCTGCGGTCGGCATACCTGGAAGCCAAAACATACGACATCATCGCGGCCAAGGGTGTCAGAATTCGAATGAGCCATCCAGAGCGTCTGAGAATGCTTTCGTCCATGTGGAAGATCGCCGGACAAGATTCCATTGGAAGATCGGCGTGGTTTGTTCTCGTAGCGCGGCAGACGGTACAACGAATTGTCTCTTTAGGCTATGGATTTCTGGGGATCCGGCCGAAGTCTCCCAGTTCCACAAATTCCGTTTGAGTAGACGGTGGAATAACTGCTTTAATGATGTGCCTCCTTGCGGCCGCATTGACGTCTTGTTCGCGCCCTACCGCGGCCAAGGCATCTAATTCCTGGGACCCGAAAGCAGCAGCAGCTTACCTCGAGCTGGCAATGTACACATCAATGGTGCGCGAGTCGATTTTGCGGGCTGTTTTGGTGGTTACAAACAATCAGGGAACGGCCGGAATGGGGCGAGGCCGGGTTGGAGGAATTTCTTGAACTGAAGGCCATCTTCGGTGACTCACCCCTGCAGAAATGGGGAAGCAGGAAGCTCTCCCTGCACAACTCGTAGCCGCACGAACCAAAGGCTGCGAAAACTGTGAGACCAACGGTTATTGACTCGCCAAGTCGGGTGGCGTAATTTAAGCAGAGCCAGAGCCTGAAGCGAATCTGCCTCCTTAGAATGGGTTTCAGTGCTCATCCTTCCCCTGTTGTGCTGCTTGCATTTGCGTTCTGGCTCACAAACTCAAAGAACGTGCCAAAGAATATGCGGTCGGAGGAACTTAATTGACCATCGGGGACGGCTGGAGTAAGACTTGGACCTATTTCAAGGGCGATTGGCACGAAGGCAACATCGGAATCATGGGTCCGCGGACGCATGCCGCGTGGCTGTGCTCGATTGTCTTTGATGGAGCTCGATCCTTCGAAGGAGTCACGCCTGACCTCGAGCTTCATTGCGCAAGGGTTAATGACTCTGCGAGAAAGCTCTTCCTCAAGCCGACGGTCTCGACTGAGACCTGGGTCAAGCTTGCACGAGAGGGAATATCACGTTTCGATAGGGACGTGGCGCTCTACATCCGGCCGATGTATTGGGCGGAAAAAGAAGGACCATGGGTTCAGGCACACGATCCTGAGTCCACGCAGTGGTGCCTTTCGATCTACGAGGCGCCCATGCGAACACCGAAAGGATTTTCCATCACGTTATCTCCCTTTCGGCGTCCGACGTTCGAAACAATGCCGGTTGATGCCAAGGCAGGCTGTCTTTATCCCAACAACTCGAGGTCGCTTTTTGAGGCGCAGTCCCGTGGCTTCGACAATGCGATCGTATGCGACATGCTGGGCAATGTCGCCGAACTCGCCACTGCCAACGTCTTTATGGCGAAGGATGGGGTCGTCTTTACTCCGCTCCCCAACGGAACATTCCTGGCGGGCATTACTCGCCAACGGGTCATAGGACTGCTGCGCAATCGCGGTGTAACCGTGGTTGAGAAGACACTCAGCTACCCGGAATTCGAGAAGGCCGATGAAATCTTCTCTACGGGAAATTATTCCAAGGTCGTTCCGGTGACTCGGATCGGCGACCGTTCGCTGCCCTTCGGCCCCTTGTACAGCAAGGCCCGAGAACTCTATTGGGAGTTTGCACATTCATGATGCGCGGAGCGCTCAGACGACGTGACCGGGGTGAAAAGTGAATCCGATGCCGACTTCGACCATGGTCGAGATGCTCACTGCAATTTGGGAGCGAGTGTTGCAGCGTTCGTCTGTCCACATCGAAGATAACTTTTTCGATCTCGGAGGCGACTCCTCGTTAGCACTTCAACTGTTCAATGAAATCGCAATGGCCTGCGGTCGAGAACTTCCGCCGGTCACAATTTACCTTGCACCCACAGTCGCAGCTCTTGCCGCCGTGTTGGAACAGCCAGCTGATTTGCGCCTTCCACCTTTGGTATTGCTGAAGGAGGGCTCTGAGCAGCCCCCACTCTTTATCACCCATGGTCTAGGCGGAAGTGTCATCGATTTTTTTCAGGTTGTAAAGCACATCCGGACGTCGCATCCGATTCAAGGAATGCAGGCGAAGGGTATCGATGGGACGGACGAGCCGTTTGACCGTATTGAAGATATGGCTCAGTTCTATCTTGATGCGATCCGGCAGGTACAACCCAGCGGACCCTACCTTCTAGCCGGTTACTCGCTGGGTGGACTGGTCACATTTGAAATGGCACAGCGGTTGACGGCCGCCGGCGAGAAAGTCGCATTGCTGGCAATGCTAGACTCCTACCCCGACATTCGGTATTTGTCGCTCGCTCAGCGGGCCTTCCTGCTGACGCGTTTAGCAACGCGACGCGCAACTACCACTATGAAATTGCCTATGTCCGAGGCTCTTTCTCTCATCATTCAGCCTTCCCATCGCCGTGCGGGTGCGCCGAGGGTATCCTACAAACCGCCGATCAATGTACCGCTTTCTCCAGCCATGCAACGGGCTCGGGAGTGTGCCTATTCGGCCTTGACCTCTTATCAGCCCCGATATTATCCAGGCAAGATCAAATTCGTAAGGGCTGAGACTCCCACCGACTTTCCTGCTGATCCGAGTGCAGTTTGGGGTCACTTGGCGGCTGAGTTTGAGGTGGAAACTGTGCCTGGTGATCATCTGGGAATCATGATGACCCACTTCGAGAGTCTGGCCTCGGTAGTTTCCCGTTACGTGAGAGAAGCACTCCGTTAGGTCAATCGATTCTTACGGACTCAGCAGCTCGAACGAGGCTTTTCACATAATTACTGGAAGACTTTTCAGGCCCTTGAATCCAAATGTAGGGGCCCACTCCGGCCGCGGGCCAGCGAGTGTCATCTCCGGAAAGCGCCGCACCAGATTGAGAATCGCAATCTGTCCTTCTAACCGCGCGAGTTGGGCTCCAATGCAAAAATGCAGACCCGCGCTGAACGCCAAGTGTTGATTGTTGAGCCTATTCAGATCTAGCTGATTGGGCTTTTTAAATTGCTTCGGATCCCGATTCGCCGCAGCAAGCGTGCATAGGACCGTCCATCCCTTGCGTATCTGCTGGATCAGCATTTTCCGCACCGACCACAGCCAAAACCTCGTCTTCATGGATGACAACGGCAGCCGGTCAGTCCAACGGTCGTTAGCTCCGCTTCTAAATTGGCCAGGGTCATTACACATGCAACCACATCGGCAATTGAGCGAAGATGAAAGCAAGAATAATTGCCAATCTCCGAAAAAGATCGAGCTCGAAACGCGGCCCTGACCCTTCGCTGAGTTCGCGTTACTTGCTCCATGCCAATATTGTTGTTTTGCGTGAGGTGCAACGGAGGTGACCTAGCCCTACAAAACACCAACAAAACTGTACAAAGCAGCGCCGATAGCGGTACCAAGCGTGTTCGTTATTATGTCAGTCATACCGGAATCTCGTGTCGGGAGAAATGTCTGTAATACCTCAATTGTAAGACTAACTAGTCCGCCCAGAACAATGGTGGCTAGTACAGCGCGATTAAAACGCCGAACCGAGGAAAAGTATGCGCAGAAAAAGAACCCAAGCGGAACAAAGCCGCCAATGTTGATCAGGACATTCTTGATATAACTCCAGCTGGGGTCGAACTCATCCCAAGGCGATCTTAAAAACGGCGGATGCAGAACAAAATAATGCTCAGGAATGTGAAGGTCACCTCCTGAATTCATCTGGTCACGAACCATGGCGCCCGTTCCCTCGTGGAACAAATACAGCGCGGACGGAGATTCGTTTCTAATCTCCGTCTGTCGCTTCGCCACCCAGAGATCATAGTGTTGCAAGACCTGGGCCGCAGTGAGCTCTCGATCGTAAATCGCCAAACCCATGACCTGGCCTTGCCAACCGTTGTCCACCAGAGGATAGTTGCCGACGACAAGTTGACCAGCCAAATCGTGAGCGGAGATTCCGAATAGCCGAGACGTGCGCACGAATACGCCATTCATGTATACCGTGGTGCCTTGGGGGCCCGAGGTGATCGTAAAAAACAGTTCGCGATTCTTGCGAAAAACATGTTCGATGTAGAACTTGCTTTTTGTTCGGCTTTGCGCGCCTGCACGAGTGTGTCGCAAGAGTAGATCGTCGATTGACTGGTGTAGAGATAATGTAACGACGTGATTCTCCGGAACGTAAAATGCCAGTATTGTGCCGCCAATATCGCTGAAATCTGGTTTCACCCAGAGTTCGATGCTGCAGGATGTTTCATCTTTCAAACCGGGAAAACTAGATGCATCGGAACTCAGTATCAGTCCGTGAACGCCAAAATGAAGACCTGCACCGTCGCTTGACCAGCTGACCTGATTCTTAGGCGCATGGAACGGCCACAATCCTGCGGTCAAGATTGCCGCCAAGATGCACACGCAGAGTATTACCAGAATTTTGTTCTGCATCGCTATTCCCAGTATCATTAGATCAATGTTTTAGGGAGGTCCATCAGGGTCGGTCCGATCGTCGCCGCCTTGTGATTCCTCGCGGTACGCAGAAGGTAGGCTAGATTTACATCCGGCTCGGGCATGCCGAGTTGCGCAGAAAAAATGTCCGACAAAGCCAGGTCATAATGTTGTCCGGTGTGAATCAAGGTTTGCGGACCTCGGGCCAAGCATGAAGCGCGCGAATCACAGGCGCCACCTTCATGAAGTTCGGTCTAGCCGCGACCACGTGGAAAACGCGCATAACTTCTATTTGCTGATGCCCAGATGATCTAACAGCGCGAGAGTGTCCAAGGCACACTGGCGGTGGGTGATAGGACCGCGACGGAAGCGAGCAAGCCCCAATCCTGGGCGCTTACGCCTTCTCAGTAGCTCCAGGCTTCCCCTCATTATTGGTTGCGCTCGCAGGGTCAAACGACATAGAAGGCATCGGGCGAAGGATCCGAGACCGGATCCATTTCCGCCCGCTGCATTCTTCGCAGAGCCTCATCGGCTCTGAACGGGTGGTTCCTGTTCGGAAGGCGGGATAGGCCGCTGGCCATCGTCATCGTAAAACTTGCGCACCCACCTCCGGGCAGCGAGTCGTCTCTCGCCATGGGAACTGAATCGCGGCTCGCCGGGCGATACCACGAGAGGCGTGTTCGTCGTGTACATGGCCTCGTTCAGCTCTTCGCCAGGAGGATGCGCCACGGCGAAAACTCCGAATGGCTGACCGTTGGAAAAGTCGACACCCAGGTAATCTCCCACCATCAGTCCGTTGTCGGAAGGGGCAATCCAACTCAAGTCCATCGGTCCGGCCAGATGTTTCCCAGCGGTCCAGGTGTTCCCGCCATCATCCGAAACTGTGAAGCCTACTTCAAGTTTGCAGGAATTGTCGCACTGCGAAACCGGATAGTAGTAATAGGTCAGGGCCAGATGGGCTGTCTTGCCGGAAGTGGCGCGATCCACGCCCAAGCCGGGGAGAAAGTGATCGACCGTGCTCTTTATCGGATCAATCGGAATCCGAGTCACGGCGCTCCATTTGCTTCCGTTGGTGGAAGTGCTCATGACGATGTCGTTCGCGGTGCATCCACTGCGAAATCTGCAGTCGCCCCAGACCACGTAGACCTTTCCCGCGCCATCCACTCTGGCCGAAGGTAGGGGGCCGCTGCGCAAGCCGCCTTCCTCGCCCCAATAGTCGATACTGGAAACCGACGCGAGACTGCTCCAGCTCTTGCCGCCGTTGGTGGAAGTGAAAGCACTGATGCCAATCCCTGCTTCAATTGGCACGACGACGGTCCCATCGGATTGCACCACCGGCTGGCCGCCGATTCCTCCCGCCTGGTCAGCGGTTCCCTTGGCTGCTCCCCAAGTCTTTCCACCGTCGCTGGAGGTGCTCATCTGAATCTGCCCTGTGCTAAAGCCCAGATCCCACTCAACGTAGCAGTTGCCGTAATAAGGACTGCTGGAGGTGTTGTCGCAGGTAATCCAGTTCTTGTCGTCGACACCCGACTGGTCCACAAGCACGGGGTTGCTCCAGTGAATGCCATCCGTGGAACTACTTACACCCACGTCCACGGCGTCCTCGTCGGTGGTGATGGGGACATAGTTGATCAGCCACACGGCGTGTTTGGCGTCGTAAACCACCGCGGGATCGCTTGCCGTATAATAGCTGCCGCCTTTGTAGTTCTGGGTCAACCCTGGGAGATAGCCATGCTGCCAGGTTTTACCCGCGTCGGTGGAGGTCGCAAAGCCGATGTCCGCGCCACCGCCACTAAACCAGCGGGCCACCTGAAAGGCGCTCACGATCGTGGATCCGTAAGCATAGGTGTGCGGTTCAACTTCAGTTTTGTGCTCGCTGTAGCTGTTGGTGAACGTGTCAGTGCTTAATTTTTGCAGCGTCGTCTCCGCATGCGCGCTGCTCAAACCGGCCGAAACCGCCAGCAACACGGTGATCACGCAAATTGCCGCACAATCGCTGAAAGCAAACCTGCCACCTCTTGCACTCATTGGGATCTCCTTTAGCCGTCAAAAACCAGCAGCAATTATACGCAATCAATTGATCGATCGCGTATTCGTAAACGCGGCGCGAGGCTGGCGAGCCAAGACTGTTGAGCACTGCCCATTTGCAGTGATCCAGATCCGGCAAACGAAACACTCGGCGACGGTAATTCGGCTTAATTCTTGGAGGTAAGGCAAACTGGCTGAGGGATGCAAGGCTGCTTTAGGGAATGCGGCTTTGCGGGGTTTTGACCGCTATCGCTATTTACAGAAGTTACCGTGCAATTATTCGGCGTGAGGAAGAAAAGCCGCCCCGATTAGGCGGCTTGGCTGTTTGTGCGACTTGACGCTAGACATCGCCCCGCAGGCTATTTTCCGCCGCTCAGCTTCGATACTTCCGCGATGGTCGCCTTGTCGTCGTAGACCCCGGAGCACGCCACGTACGGACTCCCTTTGGCACGCAAGCAATAAGCGAGCTTGCGCGAAGCCTCCTTCTCGCCAGGCCTCGGCCACATATATTCGGTCCAGACGCCGGAAGACGCACTCTCCACTCTCTTGCACCAACCTTCCGGGAAGACGCTTTTTCCAGATTTCGCGTCCTTGACCGATGTAAGGTCTTTGCCTATTAGCTCCGGCTTGATGGGGTGAGCCGCTACGACCTTCTTGTCGCAGTCCTGGATGAAGACGTATGTGTCTTTCCAGACCCACGGACCCTGCTTCTCGTTAAACTGCGCGACGTCGCTCGACTTCGATAGTGTGCTGGCCGCTTCCCTTACCTTTTTAACGACCTCCTGAGCGGTTGCTTGGTCCTGCGCAACGGCGACAGCGCACAGGGCGGCGACGATGAGAGTTACCCCAACAAGAGCGAAAATCCTGCTCCTCTTCACGTGGAGACTCCTTTTCTGACTTGAATTATCGGCCCCCGAGTCTACACTCCTCTCGGCCGTTTGCAACATTGCGAAAGAATTTCAGTTGGACCCATGGCTACTCCAATCCTTCCACAATGAATAGCTCAGAGAGCTGGCGATTATAGCAATAGGTGTAGAACTTCCCATCCGGCGTCACATCGCACAACGCGGTAAAGGTTAGACCCGCCTTATCGGATGGCGAGAGGATCGTGAAGGGGGTCCGCTTGCCTGTATCGATTTCGATTCGATAAACATGGACGGCGGTTTCACCCGTGGCGGACACATAGACTGCTTTCGAATCCGACGACCAGCTCGCAACCCTTTCGGGAGCTTGCACCGCAATGGGACGAGGGGTTCCACCACTGATGGGGAACAGCCAAGTCGTTCCGTCAGCTCGGGTCCCTGCGACAAACTTCCCATCCGGCGAGCTTTTTCCGGTTGGCCTTACGCCCTCAGGAGTGACCGGCTGCAGGACAGCGGTATCCAGATCAAAGACGTACCCGCGCAGCGCCTCGCCGGGCGTGGCAGCTCTGAGCAAAAGCTGTTTCCCATTGGGCACCCACGACACGTCGAACAGTTTCTTGTTTTGCACCTCGAAGGTGCGTTCCTGTCCTGCACCTGTCGGAATTATGGAAATGTGGTTAGAAAAATCGCTTGGGACCACGGCCACCCATTTGCCGTCTGGCGACAAGTCGCCAAACCGTCCTTCGCCGAGCCGCACCGGTGGAGAGCCGTCCGTCTCGCGTAGGTAGGTCCAAGTCTGATCGCCGGGCGCGTCCCCTGACTCATCGAACAAGAGCCGCTCCCCATCGTCAGATAAACTACGGCATATCGACCAGTCAAACCATCCCAGCTCGCGCTCGCCGCTGGACCCCGGCACATGGGCCAGGATGCCCGCCCTTGCCGCCTCGTGCACCAGCAGAATACGCCCGTCTTTCGCCACATCCTGCACTCGCAGCGTTCCCGGCACGCGATAAACTAATCGGTCGTGCCCATACAGATCGACGACGTGAAGGTTACGCGAGTTCCCAGAATCAGCGGCTGTGTACCAGATCTTGTCTCCCGCGACAGACCAGGCGAGTCCTTGCACACCGGTATAGTCCCGTGTAAGTTTCTGGCTGCCTTTCGGGCCAACCACACGCACTACACCGCCGTCGTCGATCAGAGCAACGTGTTCCACGAAGGCCACCATGTCGCCCTTTGGGGAAACCCGAACATCCCCAATCCAGGTGGACGATTCGAAGCGGAGTGTGCCAATGGGAAACTCCAGCCGCGCCTTCCCTTGGGAGTGGTAAGCAACCGCCAAGGAGCCGTCGGGGGCCCCGTCGGCTGATTCCACGCGGTCGAGGATTTCTCGCGGTGTGCCTCCCGCCAGGGGCACGCGCGCCAGCATGCCGTTGAAATTGAATCCCGCGGGGCCTCGCTGGCGTCGCACTACGACCGCCATCTCTCCATTCGGCAGGATGCTCAACACATCGGCTCCGGTCAGACCAAGCGGTCGGGCGTCAGGGCTGTCCAGACTGCTGTGGAATATCTCGACCGGGTTACCCTCCCACGCAGCACCGTAGAGAACTGACTTTCCATCAGGGGCGAAGCGGGCGTTCCATACAGTGCCGCGACGAAACGTAATCTGATGCAGCGCTGGTACCCGCCCGCGCGCTAACCGCTGGTGGGCAACGAAGACACTGAGCGCTACCACAGCGAGACTGGCGAGGGCGACGACGATTCCGAGACTCAGTCGACTCAGTCTGCGAGGACCGCTCAGTGGAGTAACGGAATGAGAAGCGGAAGTCTCAGACACCGCCTCCAGATCAAACACAAGGTCGTGCGCGGATTGAAAGCGCGCCTCCGGGCTCTTTTCCAAACAATGGCCGACAATGCGGCTGAGGGCCGGGGATACCTTTTTGTTGATCTCCGTGAGTTCCTGCGGCTCAGAATGCAGGATTGCACTTGCGGCATCGGCAAAGGTTTCCCCGTGGAACGCACGCTTACCCGAGAGCATCTCGTAAAGAACGGCACCCAGGCTGAACAAATCCGACCGATGATCTGCCCTGAACCCACGGACTTGCTCGGGCGACATGTAGCCAAGCGTGCCCATCACCACGCCTGGCTCGGTGTGCGCAGTCACCGTCTCCGCGTCGGGTGTCTCCTCCGCGGTGAGTTTCGCTAAACCGAAGTCGAGAATCTTCACTCGCCCGTCGCGTGTGACGAAAATGTTCTCCGGCTTCAGATCCCGATGGACGATTCCCTTGTCGTGCGCCGCTGCCAATCCTCTCGCGATTTGCTCCGCCGTATTGATCGCCTTCCGCGACGGTATAGCGCCTCCGCCCAGCCACCCACGCAGAGTTTGGCCTTCTAAAAGCTCGGTGACGATGTAAGGCGAGCCGTCGTGCTCGCCAAAATCATGGATGGCCAGAATATTGGGGTGATTCAACGCCGCAACTACCTGCGCCTCCTGCTTAAACCGCCGCAGCCTTTCCGGGTCCCGCGAAAACGCGGCGGGCAAAACCTTGATTGCGACATCGCGCCCGAGCCGCGTGTCCCGCGCGCGGTACACCTCACCCATGCCACCAGCGCCTAGCGGTGACCGAATCTCATAGGGACCAAGCTTTGTGCCGGAAGCGAGAGCCATGATTGCGCGCAATTATAATCCGGCGCGGCTTAGAGCTGCCCTGCGATCCCAGCGGCGAGGTCGTTTTTCTGTTTGTTTGTTCCCGCACCATTCAGAAAATAACGGACTTTGCCTTTGCGGACATGCAGTCCCTGGTCCTTGTCTATATAAGCTTCGTCGCCTAGGCCGCTCACCTCAGTTGATCCCTTTCCAAAGTAGGTCTTCAGCTTCGCGAAGAGGTCAGCCGATGCCGATGGCGACGGATCGACGTACACACGGAAAAACAGGAGGTTCAACCCAGATCCATACCTGCAATCGGTTCCTTCATTGGTGTCTCGGACGGACGTGGAGCGACACTTTTTTTCGGAGAATCGTAAGCCTGTCCCAATGTCTTGCTCACCACCGCTGGGGGCAGGAGTGAGCACAAATCGGACGGGGGTTCAGCTGCCGTTGCCAGTTCGCTGGAGCAGGCGACAAGCAGCAGCGCGACCACCCACGAGAGTCGATTCAAGTACGCCATGGAAGGCTCCCTTTCGTACTCTGAGGGCCGGATCATACCGGAGTGCTCAGCCGGCGGTCATCAACATTTCAGAATCCCTCCGTCGAGGAATCCACGCAGAATTAGAGTTCAAGTCTGAATTGCAGAAGCGAGCAAGTTTGAGTGTGGTCCGCACGCTTCAGATGCTCCCAGAAGAGCCACGGTCATCTTTTTTCGGGCCAAAATTGCCTACCATTACGCGACGGATTTCATCAAGCCGCCCCAGCAGATTTGCTGTTGCGCTTTCATCCTGCCGCGCTGTTTACGGGCTGACTTTTCGTAAGGGACCAATCGGAAATGCCGCGACGGAATAACGAGGTGAAACCTCTTGCTGCCGGTTAGCCGCAAAGGCGCTCTGAGCCTACCCATAGTTGAGCCAGATCTCTGAGGTTGTGTTTGTATGTATGCGTTACCAAATATTCCTTACCACCTCTTACGCGCAGCCTGTACTCTCCCGTCGGTAATGGTTGGATCTCCTCCACGGCCGAAATATTCACGACGACCGAGCGGTGGATGCGAATAAAACCGTAGGGCTTGAGCTTCTCCGCCATCGACGAGAGGGACTCGCGCAGCAAATAGGGAGTGGGTCGGTGTCCCAACGAGACGTAGTTACCTTCGGCTTGCACGGCCACGATCTCGGCTAAATCCAAGAATAGGATTCTACCCTTTGCCTTGATCGCGATTCGTGGCGCCTGTCGTTTTGCTATAACCTCCAACTGCCGCAAGACTCGGATGAGGTTTGCAGCATCCATGCGGTTTACAGGAAGCACTGATGTATCTGCAATAGCCTTCTCATCCTGAATCTCGCGGGCGCTCATGATGGAACCCCTGGCATTGCTCTCTCGTTTCGACTTCCTGCTGCCCGAAGTGAGATTGACGAGTGCGCTGCTTCTAAATGAAATGGCCTACATAACCGGAGCCGCGGATCCGTCTGACCACCTGCCCGCGGGAACCATGAATACGTCGATTGGTTCTGGAGCGCCACTGAACTGTGGATTCAGCATGACGGGCGAGTTGGGCAGATCTGCACCCCAAACGGCACCGTCCATGAGTGGCGTGTAAAACATGAGGTGAGCCATCCAGTTGTGGTGGTCGCCATCGGTAAGGTACTGTTCCTTCGACATCATGTAGCTCATGGCTCCAGGCTCCAGGGGCGGCAGTTCTTGCTTTATGAATATCTTGATGCCGTCGATGATCTGAGCTTTGGATTCACCGGCCAGTACCATCTCCGTTCGTTTATACGTCATCGGCAGGATGGTGCGGGCAGCTGGCGGATTGAAGCAGATCGGACCTCGAATTTTAGGGTTCCAAAAGTTAACGGCAAATTCACCATCGAATGGGCCCATCCACCCTCGCTCCACGACGCATACGAAACCGTTCTTGCCTTTGACCGCGGTTTCGTAACCGCTCCGCCCGAGGACCAAGACCTCGGCATCGCTTGATATCGCCACAGGCGCAGCGCTTCGTGCCAGAGCAATCTCGGCGTTGCGATCTGTCATTAGATATTGATCAAGCGGAGCCATGCTCGCATACGGCCCTTTTGGGTCCTGCGCTTGCGCTGGCCAGCACTCGACGACGACGATAACCAGCGCAAAAGCCCCCCATGCGATCATTTTGGCGGTCTTTTGGTTCATTGATTCCTCCCACGGGAATTAAAGAACATCATACATACCGGTATGGATGTCATGAACCTTAAAATGGATGTAATGAGGCCTAAAAGCACTTAGCAAACACCTGTTGGCTAGACAGACTTGACCCGCCGCCTCTTGGTCCGGCCGCCTTTCCCGCGAAGCGACTCCAAAACACGGATCACGCTTCTTTGGCCTGATTCCATCATCCGAGGATCCTGCGAATTCTTTCCTAAAACGGCGTACCCCTCCCACGCTGCGATCAGGAACGTAGCCGTTTCTTTCGCGTTTATATCACTCCGCACCACCCGGCGTTTCTGTCCTTCGCGCAGTGCCTGCGCCATGGCGTCGTGCCAGTCCTTATAAACTCTTGCCGTCCTTCTGCGGAATCCCTCATCAAGACCCGACATCTCTTGAGCCAGGTTAAGCAAGTAGCAGCCACGCTGAACATCTTCTCTTTTCACCGATTCGGCCCGAAAAATGCGGACCAGAACGTCGATCGGGTTCTCTGCGTTCCGTAAAGGCTGCACCCACTTCTGGTGAACCTTACTCGCGATGATTTCGTCCGCCACCGCATAGCCAAGGGCTTCCTTGTTGTCGAAGTGGTGGTACAACGCGCCCTTAGTCACACCCGCTTTGGCCAGAATGGCATCCAGGTCAGCGCTTCGAAATCCTGAGCGGTGTATCTCCTGGAAGGCAGCCTGCAACAAGCGCTTTCGCGTGCGCTCTGGATCGCGAGGCGCGGCCCCGCTGCGTCTGGGTCTGTTTCTACCCGTTAACATACCAACCAGTATGCATGTTCGAAATAACCATAATCAAGCTCGAATATGGAATCGCGAAGTCCGACTGTGCAGCGTCTATCGAATTGTGTAGAGAGTCGAGCGATTCGTGAGAGAATGCGCGGCGCATGAACCCCATCGCCGGGTGATTTCGTGTCTCCAGCTAACTGTTTCGCCCCTCCCCAACAGTCATTCGTCACAAAGAACACCGATTCCATGTTTTTCGGATGACTGCGTGCTCAAACTGACTGTGGAAGTGCCGAGTGGTCCCTGACGCAAATTCGCCAGTCATCTCGGCACCGCGACTTTATCGGAGGAAGAGGAAATATGAGCACGCTTAGACGTCTGCGGAATTTCTGGATACTGTGGGTTACAACGATGGTTCTGGTTTGCATGAGCAATGCAGTCGCTCAAGTGAAATACAGAGTCACCGATTTGGGCGCTGAGGGGACTGCCAATCTGGGTTGTGCCATGTCCGTCAATGATCAAGGCTGGACGGAGATCATGGCTGGGAGCCTGCCGCCGGGGCAGCAGGATAACATATTCGGGCAACTTCTAAGCGGACGCGCATTGATAGACGTCGATGGGTTCAAGCTCGACCTCGGCACGCTTGGAGGACAGAACAGTTGGATGAACTGGGGCGAGATCAACGACTTCGCGCAGGTGGTAGGTTTTTCCGAAACCAGTGTCCCAGACCCGAACGGCGAAGACGTTTGCGGCTTCGGCACGCACCTTGAGTGTCGCCCGTTTCTTTGGCAAGTTTTCCACATGAGCGCTCTTCCACTGCTCGGCGGAAATAACGGGCAGGCCAGCGCGATCAATAACCTTGGACAAATCGTAGGATTTGCGGAAACCACTACCGTCGACTCCGGATGCCCGCCCAATCTGATTAGAACGCCGGTGTTGTGGGAAAACGGCAAAGCCCAAGCCCATGCTCTTCCTACGGTGGACGGCGATCCAGACGGGGACGCATTTTGGATCAATGATCACGGCCAGGCCGTAGGCGACTCAGGAAACTGCAGCGGATCGATCCTTCACGCCGTATCGTGGCAAAACGGCAATGCCACCGCGCTTCCTGACTTCAAAACTGGCGCTGCCGCCTACGGCATTAACAACCAGGGCCAAATTGTTGGGACAGTCGGCAGTGCTGACAACACAACCCAATATGGATCGCTTTGGCAGAACGGCGTACTCACAAGCCTCGGCCTTCTGCCGGGAGATTTTGGCGGCCTGGCCAGCGGCATCAACAGCAAGGGCCAAATAGTGGGAAGCAACTTCGACTCCAACTTCAACTGGTCCCATGGCTTCATCTGGCAGAACGGCGTGATGACCGACCTTAACACGCTGATTCCAGCCAGCGCCAACCTCTTCATAACTATGGCTAACAAGATCAACGAGCGCGGACAAATCTCGGGCATGGCAACGGTGCTCAGCGGGCCAGATGCGGGCAACATTCACGCCTTTCTGGCGACCCCGACAAACCAAAGCATAGGCAGGTCGGTTGCAGACGTAGCACCTACACACCCGAAATCCAATTCGTCCGCGAATGTTGGCGAACAGAATTTGCGGAGATTCGTACTCGGCCAATTCGTGCGATAAGGCTTCCGCACAATGCATTCCAGCCATATGTGCGAAAGCGCAAGGCCGGAGATTGTCGGGACAGCATGGGTCACGCGAATATTCGCGTGACCCAGAATGTTTACGGCAAGAGCTGCTGAGGAGGGAGTGGATGCGGTCATCCACGTGCGCCTGCCATGATGGTCGTTCGTCCGGTTCAGGGCTTTCGAGTAAAGAGATTTGGAGACTACCGGGATGCTGACTTCTTTACACTACAGAACCTTGAGTTTGGTGGCGCAATAGTTCTTTCCAGCAGACCTGATCGTTGGTTTGCTTTCAGACCTGCGATATTACAGGTCACCTCTATTTTGTTGTGTTAGGGCGCAACCCCTCGGCCGTCCCGCTGCGATCAGGATCTTGAGGAATCATGAGCCACGCGACCGCGGCACTTGCCAGCGACAAGCCGGCGCAAACGAACATTACGATTCTGAATCCGAATACAAACGCTTCTTTAATGGATTCCACGATGATAGTTTTCGTGGCGGTATTGAGATCACCGGGCGCCTGCAAACCGGCGAGCTTGATCTCATTTTTGTGAAGATATTGCTGGGTGTCGGACGAGAGTAAGAAGCGCGCCAAGCTGTGATCCAGTCGGAAACTGAACGCTGTCACCATCACAACCCCAAACATCGCGATCGCCAGAACCCCCGCTACGCGAGCCACAGCGTTGTTGATTCCAGAAGCCGCACCGACCCGATCTTGATCGACTGAATTCATGACGACGGTGGTGAGAGGAGCTACTGTGACCGCCATCCCAAAGCCGAGAATAATGATCGCCGGGAAAAATTCCTTCCAATAGTTATCTCCAACCGATGGCAGCGCGAACAGGAAGAAGCCTAAAGCGGCAATAATAGGGCCGATGATCAGCGGGCCTTTCGCACCAAAACGGGCGACGAGTCCACCAGACCAGCGAGAAAGAAAAAACATGAGCAGAATCAGCGGAAGGATGGCGGCCCCAGTCGCTGTGGTGGAGTACCCCTGGACTTGGATCAGATTTAATGGGAATAAGAAAAAGAAAATGCCGATTGCGGCATACAGAAACAGCGTGAGCAGATTCGCGCCACTGAAGCTGCGGGATCTGAACAGCGAGATTGGAAGCATCGGCTCGGTGACACGCGCCTCGACTACGACGAACGCAATAAGACATCCGAAGCCAATGAACAAACTTCCAAGAACCGGAGGATTCTTCCAGCCGAGGTTTATTGACTCAAGGAATCCGTAGACCAAGCCGCCTAATCCGACAGTCGCAAGAATTGCTCCCAACCAATCCACGCGGCGTGCAGTGCTGCTACGGCTTTCTGGAATGAATCGAAGCGAAATGACGATCACGGCCGCCGCCAGTGGAAGATTAATGAAGAAGACCCATCGCCAGGAAGCGTGCCCGACCAGCCATCCGCCGAGTACGGGGCCGATGGCGGTCGTGATTGCGGTAAAACCCGACCAGGTGCCGATCGCCTCGCCTCGGCTCTTCCCGTCAAAGGATGTGCTGATGATTGCCAGGCTACCGGGCACGAGGAGTGCCGCTCCCACTCCTTGAATGCTCCTCGCGACGATCAATTGATGGATGCTCGACGCAAAGCCGCAGCCCGCGGACGCCAGAGTGAAAATCGAGACACCGAGCACGAAAATCAGACGGCGGCCAAACATATCTCCCAACGATCCGCCGACTAATATCAACGCACCAAGAAAAAGCCCGTAAGATTCAACTACCCATTGCACGCCCACCACAGTTGCGTGAAAACTGGCCTGTAGCGCAGGCAAAGCAACGTTGACCACGGTGCTGTCAATGAATGCCATGCTGGAACCGAGAATGGTAGCGGCGAGTATCCAGGTTGACGCTTCCGCTTTACAGGGAATTGCGGCGGATGCTGATTGCACTACCGATTCGTCGCATGGCGTTCTCATTTGAGCTATGGATGCCAATGGAGTGTTTTAGGTTCTGAAGACTTCGACGGTGTCGAAGCCGCCATATTCGCCAGCCGCAGTTCGGTCGTCACAGGCCCGGTGTTGGTCAGGATCAGCAACTGCTGGCCGTCCAGGATTTTCAACGGACGAAATATTTTGCAACAACGTGTTGTTTTGCCGCCCGCACCGGCGAGGACGCCCGCGCCTACACTATTCCCGCGCTAGTAGCGCCCCGTCGACCTCTTCACTGATGATGGCGAAGTCGCCCTTCGATATCATCGGTAGCTCCGAGAATTCACCAGTGTACGCCCGCCTCACAATTGCACGGAATGGCCTATCTTCGCTCTTTGAAGATCGCCCCGCGTTTTGAGCGCTTGGTTGTGGCGGTGGTAGACTGCGCTTATGGCCGCCAAGAAACAATCTAAGAAGAAGAAGAACACTGACCTGAAGCGACTTGCCGCGAAGAAGGGAAATCCACTTTGGAAAAGTGTCGGGAAGAAACGGGCTGCAAAAAAGAAAACCTCCAGCCAAAGTACGGCTAAGAGAGTCGATTTGAAAAAGGGGGCTTTGCGAGCCGCCAGCCTTCCGAAGAAGGCAGTTGACGCGAAGACTGGACGCTTGTCTAAAAAACGCGCTCCACGGAAAAGTTCGTCCTTGAATGCGGACCCATTTGCATCCCAGGAGATGAGATCGCAGTCAGGGGGGCAATCAGGAGATTTGCAAGGACTGTCGAACGTCGAGAATGCGGATTCGGAGAGTGTGGATGAATTGATCGAGGAAGGCAACGCGTTCGAAGCAGATGCAGTGATGGGCGTAGAAAGTGCCGAAGACGAGAAGGAAGTTCGGACGCACGAAGTGCCGGAAAACGACGTTCCTGAGGAATACCTGGATAAAGATTAAACGTGGGCTGTCCGCTCAGGAATCGCGGCTCAAATACGGAACGGCCAAGACAGTTACCCGCGCAAGCACAACATGCCCTATCCGGTTATTCACTATCGCCCGCGCAATCCAATCGGCGATTGATCGTGGTCGATATTCCCTTTGCGCTTTAGCGGATCACAATGTGATCCGAGTGCGTGACGGTGAAGACTGCTTCGCTCCAAGTCTTGCCGACTTGCCGTCATGATCGTAGCTTGCCCTTGCAGCAGTCTTTACGGCGTCCTCAAGAATCCGTGAGTCGCATTGTTGGCGTCCACATATGTTCCACTGATCTGTCCTTCGATGTTCATGCCATTGGGAAACGTGCCCTGGCGAGGACGCGGCGTGGCGTCGGCATTGCTTAAGGCAGCCGAAGTGCAACCTTGTCACGGTTCCGAAACGAGCTTCGAGGAGATCTGAGAGATGTATTGCACTCCAGCGTTTACCGTATACACAGCATGCACGTAATTCGTAACTCAAGATTATACAAACTACAACTTGCAGGAACCGCGCATGGATGTATTTTGGAGTGAGTAATTGTAGACTTCTGGTATGGCGTACTGCGGCAGCTCGCAACTCAGTCGTCAGGCTGCGGCGTCTCGGCCGCGGTCATCGGATGATTCCCAAAATTAGGAGCTAAGCTTGACAACCATCGAGACACAGTTATCGCCTATTTCTCCGGTTCGCCCGGCGTATGACCGCCATATGGAAGATATCGGGTACATGACCTGCATGACCCTGGTGGTCCTCGGCAACTATGCGCAAACGGGCCATTTCGGCGGGCCTCTAGCCTACACACCGTATAACGTGGCCGTGCACCTCGCGGGACCGGAGCTAGGCGGTTTACGCTACGACTACCGTCGCCCTAAACATCCTTATGGGGATAAATTCATGCTAGCCGGCGGCCATTGTATTCCGACCTGCTATGCCTTGTGGATGATCATGGGGCAGGCATTGGAGCGGAAGTTCGAGATGACCGGCGACTCGCGTTACAAAGTGGATCCGCATGTCGCCATGCTCCCGGTGGATGCGCTTGGGTTCCGCAGGGGCGCGGGAGCGCTAAAAACGCTCTTGCAAAGCTTGGGATTGGAAGATCACCCACTGTTTGCCCAAGCCAAGGGACGCGGCATCCGCGCCTTGGCTGGCCATGCCGAATCGACAGATCTCACCAATGATGTGAACGGAGGCCCTTCCGGTATTGGCATCGCGACAGCCGCGGGGAAAGCCGCATTCTGGAATTTCATCGGTGCCCCAAGTTCCCCCAAGGTGATCGCTTTCGAAGGCGAATTTGCTCTGACCGAGGGCCATGCCCAGGAGTTGAAGACCCAGGCGCTCGCGCTGCAAGTCGGCAAGCGCTTGCGGGTTCTCTTCTCCCTTAACAACAGCGGCATCGACGATTCACTGTGCGGCGGCGTTATTGCCGAAAAATATGACGGCTACCGGATCATTGATCAGTGGACTTCGTATGGCTGGAACGTGTTCACCGTAGATGACGGCAACGATTACGGGGAGATCGTGGCCGTGCTGAAAGCCATGGAGGAATGGGACCCGGCGGATCGGCGTCCGATGATAGCGATTGGCAAGACCATCAAGGGCTACTGGCCTGCAGCGATTCACGGCGAGATCCCCAATTACGGTCCCCAGGTGGTTGGCTACGCCAGCCATCCTTATTCGCTGAAGATGAACTCGGACTATTTTGTCGCGCTAGCAGGGACCTTCGAGCGCCAATATGATGTCGAATTCAGAGGCATCCGTCAGGGGCCCGTGACGGATCCCAGAGAGCGCCTGATCCAGTTCAAAACCAACCTTGACATCGTCATGTCGGTGCTCGATCACAACGGCTTGGGCGACTGGCTGGCGGACCGGTTGGTAGAGATCGGCGATACAGTCAAGGACGAGGTTCCCGTTCGCATCGACGTCCGGCACGATCCCTTTCTCGACGATCGCTTGCGAGTAGCAAATTTGCCGCCCGAACCGCAGAAGCTTTCAGTAGCGAATCCAATTTCAGGAAAACAGAAGGAAGTCGGGATTACGCTCTTTCGCAAACCCGGAGAGGCTGCGGGAGCGAGGCGGTCCATTTCGGAGATCATCAAGTGGATGAACTATGTGACCGATAACCGGTTCTTTACCATAGCCGCCGATCTGTCCGAGTCGATCAACGTCGAGCACGGCAGCTTGTGGGGTCATTACGATCCCGAGAAAAACCCGCTCGGCACGCGCTTGAAGGCTGCCATTCAGGAAGCAGGGAACGTCTCTACCGCTATTGGGCTGGTGAGCCAGAGTGCCTCAGTCGACCCCGCTAAATTTTCGGGAGTGTGGGCGCTCAGTGGTACCTACGGCGCGTTCACTCCGCTAATGTACACGCCCGCTCGCGTGTGGAGCCAACAGAATCAGGACAGCAAGTTTCGCATGGGGGTGCTTCATATTTTGGCGGCGCATTCCGGACCGGAAACGGCGGCGGATGCACGCACGCACTTCGGCATCTTCGCTCCACAGGTATGGAAACTTTTTCCCCGCGGACAAACAATCCGCTTAAATTTCTGGGATTACAATGATGTCGCGCCAGGGTACTTTGCCGCAGCGGAGATTGCTGCGCGTGACCCCGAGGTGGGCATCATCATTCTCGAGGTGGCACGGCCCGATTCTCCGGTGGCCGACCGCAGTCGTTTTGCTGATCCCGATTTAAAAGCCGCCGCCAAGGGGCTTTACGTGATTCGCGATTTTGCCCCGGACCGGCCTCGTCAGGGCTACGTGATTGTTCAGGGCGCCAGTGCGACCGTGAATGTCCTGAAAGAGCTGCCGCACTTGGACGAGCGTGGAATCAACGTGAAAATCATTTCCGTCGTAAGCGAAGATTTGTTCGATAGGCAACCCGACAGCTACCGCCGAATGGTGCTGCCGCCCGAGGCTCTTTTTGACCTGATGGTGATCAGCACCGGTACACGTTGTGTTTGGCCCGTACGCAACGTCGGCCCTCTCACTGACAAATATTCCCTTACCTCAGATTGGAACAATCAATGGCTGACCGGCGGTTTAGAGCCGGACGTGATTGCGGAAGCCCATTTGGATCAAGCGTCGATTTTCGCCGGCATTCAGCGGTTCGCAGAAGATCGTGAGCAGCGCTTAGCGTGCCAGCGCCAATTACTGGACACGGTATAGCAAGCAGAAACTCGGCCATGCCGTGAAGCACTATCTCGGACTGGAAGAAGGGAAAACTCGAGTTTTTCAACGGCCATGGATTGCTCGCAACCACGGCCCGAGACACCGCCAATCCACCCACCTTCATTGACTTGCGCTCCGCGCAGTCCTAAGATTTCAGCCCAATGATCGGCCAAACTATCTCGCACTATCGCATTGTCGAGAAACTCGGCGGTGGCGGGATGGGTGTGGTCTATAAGGCCGAGGACATAAAGCTGCACCGCTTTGTCGCCTTGAAGTTCCTGCCTGACGAGATTGCTAAAGATGGACAAGCTCTGGCCCGCTTCCAGCGGGAGGCGCAGGCTGCATCCGCCCTCAATCATCCCAACATCTGCATGGTCTTCGAGATTGACGAGCGCGAAGGTCAGCCCTTCATCGTCATGGAGTATCTCGACGGCATGACGCTGAAGCATCGCATCGCTGGGCGTCCGCTGGAGACCGATCTGATCTTGTCATTAGCCATCGAGATTGCCGACGCGCTTGACGCAGCACACTCCGAAGGCATCATGCACCGCGACATCAAACCCGCCAACATCTTTGTGACCAAGCGTGGGCACGCTAAGGTTCTGGACTTCGGGCTGGCCAGGGTCAATCTGCAAGGCAGTTCTTCAAGCAAGATAGCGTCTCTGAACACGCAGACGGTGGATGCGGAGCATTTGACCAGTCCCGGCACCATGGTTGGGACGGTAGCGTTTATGTCGCCGGAGCAGGTGCGGGCGAAAGAGTTGGATGCGCGGACCGACCTGTTCTCGTTTGGGTCAGTGCTGTATGAGATGGCTACGGGCGATTTGCCGTTTCACGGAGAAAGCTCGGCGGTCATTTGCGAAGCCATCATGCACCGCGCCCCAGTGGCCGTGGTGCGGTTGAATCACGACGTGCCGCCGAAGCTGGAAGACATCATCAACAAGGCACTGGAGAAGGATCGCAACTTGCGCTATCAGCACGCTTCGGAGATACGAGCCGACCTGCAACGGCTGAAGCGAGACACAGAGACAGGACGGTTTGCAGTTGCTGGTTCTGGTGCGGTGGCTGTGGCGCAGGAGGGCAATTCTCCTGTCGCCCAACCGCCGACACCAGCATCTGGTTCTTCCCCAGCACTTGCTCCATCTCCGTCATCGGGTGCCGTGAAGGTTGCCGAAGCTTCTGTGGTTCGGCGAGGGCGACTCTGGAAGATTGTAGCTCCCGTCCTGCTGGTCGGCTTGTTCATCGGTATCGCGGCTGGAATCTGGTATTGGCGCTCGAACGCAAGCACTTCGCAGATCGGCTCCATTGCTGTGTTGCCATTGGTCAATACGAGTGGCGATCCGAATAACGACTATCTCAGTGACGGCATCTCGGAAGGAGTCATGCACAGCCTGTCCCAATTGCCTCAGCTTCGGGTGATGGCTCGAACCTCAAGTTTCCACTACAGGGGCGCTGATGTTGATCCACAGAAAGTAGGCCGTGACTTGAATGTGCGTGCCGTCCTGACAGGGACACTGGCGAAACACGGCGATGTTCTAAGCATTGAAGCAGAATTAGTGGACGCGACGAATGGCGCAGAACTTTGGGGTGAAAAGTTCGATAGGCAAGTCTCAGACGTAAGCACGATTGAGGAGCAGATCGCGAACGACATTTCGGACGGGCTTCGGTTGCGTTTGTCCGGAGAGGAAAAAAGACGACTCACAAGAGGTTCGACGCGGAATGCGGAAGCATACCAGCTGTATCTCAATGGCAGATTCCACTGGAACAAGAGAACTGAAGAAGAACTGAACAAGGCCATCGAGTATTTCAAGCAGTCGATCGAAAAAGATCCGAATTACGCATTGGCCTATGTTGGCTTGGCGGATGCTTATCTCGTGCTTCCTGAGTATGGGAGAATGGCGCCGTCAGTAGCAGCACCACGAACGAAAGAGGCACTGACGAAGGCTTTGGACATTGACCCAGATCTTGCGGAGGCCCATGCATCTCTGGGGCTGATGAAGCAAAGTTTCGAGTGGGACTGGGTTGGGGCAGAAAAAGAATATCGACGGGCTAGTGAACTGAATTCCAATTATCCGACCACCCACCACTGGTACGGGCTTTTCTTGTGCCAGATGAAACGCAACGACGAGGCGATAAGAGAAGGCAGATTGGCGCAGACGCTTGATCCTCTGTCTCCAATTATTAGCACTTCGCTGGGCGTGACGTTAATGAGTGCGGGCGAATACGGAAGTGGCCTCGAGCTGTTGAAGCGAACCTTCGAATTGGCGCCGACTTTCCCGGAACCGCATCTCTGGCTGTCGAAAGCATATGGGAGCCGAGGGTTTTACCCAGAAGCGATGAGTGAAGCACAGCAAGCAGCGTCCTATTCTGGCCGCGCGCCGAGATACGTTGCCGGAGTAGGAGATGCTCTGGCGGTCGCAGGCAAAAGAGCGGAAGCCCACGACATCATCGATGAGCTTGTTCGATCGTCAAAGAGCGGTAACGTCTCACCCTTTTACATCGCGGAAGTTTACAGCACGCTAGGAGAACGAGATCAAGCATTTGAATGGCTGGAGAAGGCTTATCAGTTGCGAGACGATGAACTCGGTTGGATTTTGATTGATCCATCTTTAGACAACATTCGGTCCGACTCACGTTACGCCGAGCTGCTGCGTCGGATGGGCTTGCCGCAGAGCACCCCGACATCCCCATACTGAAAAAAGCCAAAGCCGAGTACGCGGAGCTGCAATGACCGGGGGAGCACTGATCCGACTCGGTTGTCAGCGGGAAATTTCCTAACTTCTGTTGTTAGCAGCCCATTACACGTTTCGACCGCTCGTCGATGCATTATGAAAGAGCGCCCGGTTTGAGAGGGTTGGATAGATGGCGCGCCGCCTCCGCTCCGCTACGCTGTGCAGGGCTTCGCTCCGCTGCGGCGGCTAGAGAGTAACTGCGGGGCTG
>Ga0182015_10001722_pt1 | contig 28181 bp, 43 predicted proteins | sample 712P3MmetaG_FD_120478 | JGI IMG/M metagenome (GOLD analysis project Ga0182015, IMG submission 120478) | Permafrost microbial communities from Stordalen Mire, Sweden - 712P3M metaG | ecosystem: Environmental > Terrestrial > Soil > Wetlands > Permafrost | place: Sweden: Stordalen | collected... | reverse complement strand
GTCGTCCTCGTCTCGGCATAGCGCACCTCAGATGTTGGCTCACATCGGAGAGAACGCGCCCGCCGAAACAGAAATTCCCCGTTTTCACACATTCCGCGGCTTTTCAGCCGGACGGGACACTAGGACTCAGCGCTCCCGGCCGTGACAATCTCGCAGCACCACGCCAGCCTTCTGCAGGGCTCGCCCTACCGTCCCGGCGTCCACGTGCATCTGCTTGCCGATCTTCGCGAGAGATTCGCCCGAGTAGTAGAGACTGGTTGCCTCGCGAACCTCGGTTTCTCCAAGTCGCGGGTAGCGGCGAGGCACGCCCTCACGGCGCATGTGCTCGATGACGGTGTACCGGTTGAGGTCGTACTGAGCGGCAAGGTCATTGACCGCGACACCGGATCGGTAGTCGGCCGTGAGCTGCTCGATTTCGTGCGGTCGCAGGCGGTGGTGATGCTGCTTCGGTGCCACCCCCGTGGCGTCACTCAGAGTGCCGTCGGGGGTCATCTCCGTGAGTTCCCGCAGGTCACCAGGGGTGTAAGGGGGGTTGGAGTAACGTCCTACAAGGTCCACTGTAAAAACCAACTAGTCGACCTGATTTAGCTTGGGCTCGGCCGAGCCGTCAGCTGTCGTGCGCGAATCGTGCGCGAGCTTCGGAAAGAAGTGATCACCGAGGTGGTCTGCGGCAGCCCTGTCGGCTCCTGCCACTATTTGCGCGTACAGCCCGAGCGTGAGCCGAACGTCAGAGTGCCCGAGGCGACTCTGAGCAGTCTTCGGATCGACACCATCGTGCACGAGCAGGGTTGCAGAGAGGCGGCGGAGGTCGTGGAAGCCGAGACCCTCGAGCCCGGCGGCAGCGCACGCCGGCACCCAAACGCGAGATCGCCAGTTCGAGTAGGCGATCGGGCCACCGTCTGGCGCAGTGAACACGAGCTCGTCGGCATTTGCGGCAGTCAGTCCACGGCGCTTGAGGTGCTCCGCTAACTCCGTGACGACGGCCAGCGGCACCGCTATCGTCCGCCGAGAGGCTTCCGACTTTGGGGGTCCGAAAACAGGACTCCCGCGGCTGTCACGGGTTACCGTTTCGGCGACCGTCATGGACCGGCCGAGGAGATCGAGACGACCCACGCGGAGCCCCTGCGACTTCGGAAAACCGAAGACCGAGCGCCGCGCCCAGCCAGGCCATCACGCGATACTCGGGGCCAAGCGCTTCGGCGAGGGCAGCGACCTGATCAGTCGTCGGGAGGCCCCGCCGACGCGTAACACGACGAGGCAGCTTCGTGCCTCGGCACGGTGATCGACCGAGGAGATCGGATTCGACTGCGTAGGCGAACATCGCCCGAAGCACTCCGTGCGCACGCGCCACCGTCGCCGGAGCCAGTCGCTCGCTGAGGTTGGTGACGAACTGCTGCACGATTCTGGGCGTCAATACGCGGATCCGGAGCTGACCGAGCGCCGGGGTGATGTGCGCCCTGATGTGGTAGTCATCCGTCGCCCAGGTATCGGGGCGCTTAGCCGGGTTGCTCCCAAGCCATTCCTTTGCCAACTCCTCGACTGTGAGCAGTCCCCCTCGAGTGTCGACCCAGTGGCCTCGGAGCACCTCCGAGTGGACGAGATCGAGCCATGCATTTGCGTCCGCCTTCGCGTCAAACGTGTCAGGCGCCACGTAGCGGCGCCCCTCGTGCCAGTGGCTCGCTTGGTACCGGCCAGACGGTAATTTTCGAACGTTGCCGAAGTGCCTTCGTGACATTTGTTACCCTCGCTCCGTGGCGGGTGACTGGCTCCATAGCTGCTAACGGGACGACGCGGCCCAGCCACGAGCTTCCTCAGTAGGACAGTATCGACACGAGCAAGAATCTGCCCGACATGCCCGTTAGGTTATCCAGGTCACTGTCGAGCGCTGCGAGCAAAGTTATCTGCTCTTGTTGCCGACGCCTTTAGCCGAGCTCCTCGCTGGGTTGGCCCCACACGAGAAGCTGACGGCCGGTCCACACTGCCTCGGTTTGAGAAGAGACAAGTTGCTCCTCGTGGGGGATCAAGGCAAGCTTCACCCAGGAGCGCGTCGCGGGGATCGTACGCACTCAGGGACTTCGGGCCGAGCGATGGGCGTCCCTGCCGTTTCTGGTTCGTGTCGATGAAGGCCCTGCCGGTCCAGACCGCCGGCCACTGCTGCTGCCCGTTCGACAAGACCTCCGGCGAAACGGTCCGCGGCCGACCGAGACGCACGCCCTGGCCGCGCTTGATAGCGAGCGCGGCCTTGGTCCGTTCCCCGATGAGGCGGCGCTCCAGCTCCGTGAAGACCGCGAGCATCTGTGCCATCGCAGCCCCCTGCGGCCTCGGTCAGCTCGTGCCGGGGATCTGCACCTGCCACTGCGTGGGACGTGACGCTGCCACTGTGGCAGTAGCGCGACCACTGCGGGCCTGCCTTCTTGACATATCGATTGTCGTTAGTTACGATCCTCGATAATAACGATAGTCGATATAAGGGAGTCCCCGATGTCCGCACCTACCCTCACGCCGCGCAACCGGCTGGAGCGACTCGCCACCTCGGTCTTCTGGATCGCCGCCGTCGTCACCGCGCTCCAGCTGATACTTGCCCTGACTCGTTGGGGAGCCTTGCTCATCCCCGTCCCGAACTCTCAGCCCGCTTCGTGGGCCTGCCTGACCACCGCGCCAGCACTGTTGCAGCACGCTGGCAGCGGACTCACTCATCCCGGCCTGGCTCCGGGCGTGCGAGCCACCTGGGACACCGCGTTCGTGTGCACCGCCCATCCCACCGTCGGCCAGGCCCTGGCCTTCACGGTCACCCTGCTGCCGATTGGCCTGCTCCGCCTCGGCGCGCTCTACCTGGCAATGCGACTGGCCCGCACCGCCGCCCGCGACGGCGTCCACACCGCCCAGGCCGCCCGGCTGCTGCTGATCCTCGGCTGGTGGCTGCTGGCGGGCGGCCTGGTGGCTACTGTGGCCGAAGCGTTCACCCGCCTGAACCTGCTCAGTCAGCTGGTCACCTGGCACGTTGACTGGGGTCAATGGCCCGTAGCCTGGTCTGTGGACTGGCCGGTCGTCCTGATCGGCCTGGGCTTGATCACCTTCGCCCGTATCATGCGGATCAGCGCCGGGATGCGCGCTGATCTTGAGGGGACGGTGTAGTGCCACCCACGGCCCCGGATGACCACGCCATCGCCATTCACCTCGACAAGCTCCTCGCCGACCGGGGCATGACCCTGACCGAGCTGTCCGACCGAGTCGGCGTCAGCGTGGTCAACCTGTCCATCCTGAAGAACGGCCACGCCAGGGCGATCCGGTTCAGCACCCTGACCCGACTTTGCCAGGCGCTCGACTGCCAGCCCGGCGACCTGCTCAGCCATAACAGCGCAAGCGGCTAGGCCTGGCAGCCAACCCCCGAATCGGCTGACCTGACGGACTCCCCTTCGCGCCAGCGCCGCCCGCAACAACGTGCCCGCCGCGACGCTTCCATCCCCGGCAGCGATACGCAAGGTAAACCGGACCCGCAGGATCATCCGCAACCCAGGCCCGGTCGGGTCGCGCGGATTACGGAACGCCCTCGTCGAAATGAGGTCCTATGCCGCAGACTCCGCAGCCAGGGCGACATGCCGAACGGTGGCCGGGTACCAGCATCGACCCCCCTGGCCCGTCGGCACGAGGTCCTCGTTCAGGTCGGCCGCGATGGCTGCCCACGTCTTGCCGCCGCTCCGCGCCTCGACGATTCGCCGCACGACTTCCCGGGGAAGCGTCCGAGGTCGGCCCAGGCGCACCCCTTGGGCGCGCTTGACGGCGAGGACGGCCTTGGTCCGCTCGCCGATTAGGACGAGGAAGGTCGCGGACCGCGATCTCGTCGATCGTGAGAGCCTGTAGCCGGGCGACCAACTTCTCTTCCACGACGTCGGGCCATCTCGACGTGATGCCTTTGCGCTCCGCCGCGCAAAGCAACGGAGGCGGCTCGAATCTCGGTGCTCCCGTGGTCGAGATCCGTGGTACACAACACGCATGAGCGACACTGAGCGCCCGCCCGGTTTCCCGGGTCCGGTGCGGCGAAGGCACCCCGAGGACTTCGACGCCAGCTATACGGGCACTCCACCATGGGACATCGGCCGACCTCAGCCCGCCTTCCTCGAACTGGCGGAGGCGGGCGTTCTCCGGGGCCGAGTCCTCGACGTGGGCTGTGGGACAGGTGAGCACGCCCTGATGGCCGCCGGTCGTGGGCTGGAGGCCACCGGAATCGACACGGCCTCGACCGCCATCGCCATCGCTCAAGACAAGGCCTGCGAACGGGGTCTGACCGCCCGGTTCCTGGTTGGGAACGCCCTCCAGCTCGGCGCCCTCGACGATCAGTTCGACACGGTGCTCGACTGCGGCCTCTTCCACGTCTTCGAGGACGACGAGCGCGGCCAGTTCGTCGACTCCCTCCGGGCCGTGCTTGCGACAGGAGGCGGCTATCACATGCTGTGCTTCAGTGACCGCCAGCCAGGCGACTGGGGTCCCAGGCGAGTAACCCAGGACGAGATCAGGGCAAGCTTCAGCGAAGGGTGGCAAGTAGATTCGATCGAAGCCGCCAAGATCGACATCAACATCGATCCCAATGGCGCCTTAGCTTGGCTGGCGTCCATGAGACGAACCTGAGCCGGGCCGCGGGCGTCCGCTTTGGCTGCCCGCGTCGTAGTGCACTGGGTCGCGCCGCCTGGTACCGCGGCGGCGAACCCGTTTCAGCGGTCATCCCCGACCCGTGCGCTTCCTGCAGGTTCGCAGATCTTTGGCCATTTGGGCGAGCCGACGGTCCGGGCTACAGGCTCAAGCTCTGGCTAGGTCCTCGATCTGTCGGGCGGCGAAATCCCGCCCCTCTGGCGTTGAAAGAATCCGCCTGCTGATGTCGACGGGCAACTCGTGCGGGGTGGCGACGACGTATGCCTGGCCATGTCGACTTGGGCCGAGGCGGCGCTTGGCAGCCCTCCGGCTGTCGACGTATCGCTCGGATGCCGGACCGCGGTCACGCTATAGGTTGGTCGTCCATGGAAACCTGGACCACAATCTGTTCTCGTCGCAACGTGCGTGCCTTCACCGAGGAGCCGATCGCCCCGCGCGATCTCGACCGTATCCTCGAAGCGGGCTGGCGCTCGCCTTCGTCGAACAACGAGCAACGTTGGGACCTCGTTGTCTGCAGGGACCGCCGCCAACTTGAGCAGCTCTCGAAAGCCTGGACCTGGGCCGAACACGTCGCACATGCCGCCGTGGCGATCGTCGTACTCGCCCCATCCGCCGAGGGGGAGTTCGTCGAGTTCGACCTCGGACAGCTCACAATGAGCATGCTCCTGGCGGCCACCGACCTCGGCATTGGTACGTGCCATTCCGCCATTGGCGACCAGGAACTCGTGAGGACCGTGCTCGGCCATCCTGAGGACCGGGTCGCCGTCGCCATGATCTCGTTGGGCAATCCGGCTGACCGCCCCCTGCAGCCGATTGCACGTCCGAACCGAAGACCGTTTGACGAAGTCGTCCACCGTGGTCATTGGGTAGACACGGCACCCTGAAATCCGGCTACGTCACCGTGGCTAGTATCCGCTCCACAGCCGCCAACCGGAGTTCCACTTGAAGAAAGCACAAGTCTGCTGCCGACGGAATGGACAATAGCCAAAGAGTCCCTGAAGGCTCGTGGGCTGAGTTGCTGGTCCGGCGGTCGCATCAGTTCGGGGGTGCCAAGTCTCTGAGCCGTGTTACCCACAGCGGAACGCCGTGACAGTCGATCTCACTATTTCCGTCCAGGCTTATTCCAACGTAACTACGGACCTGCTTCGGCTGATAACCGGGCGGATAGCTTGCTGAGGGGGGCAGGCACGCCAACGTCTCGCCAGGCTCCGCGCTTATGATCGTGATCCACGGCCAGACCAACTCGTCGAGTGAGCAGTCCTGGTGGACACAGCCGCCGAAGAGATCGGGATTTGCTTTATCGAGGGCGCGGATGGTCGTTAGCTTCAGTATCGCTGAACTCCGACCACGGCCTGCGACTATCCCGGTAGATTTCGCCACGACGAACGCTTCCTCGTCTCTCGTGAGCACACCGAAAGGAAGTCGGGCGGTCGTGCCGCCAGGGCAGCCTTTGAGGGTCGGATCGCGATCGCTCAACGCAGCGAACCAATGCCCAGCGGGGATCCTGTAGTCGACAACAGCACTTCGAGCAGCGACGAGCGCTACGACGTCGGGTCGAGACGCTTGCGAGGTCGAACGAATCTCCACAGCCCAGAGAGGCGCCCACGGCGCGTCGGTGAGGGTCTTGGGCGGATTCCAACCGTGCGCCGCGGTGCCTCCGGCAGTGAACAGCATGCTGACCTCGGTCCACGACGTGAGCTTGGCTGTCGAGCCGTTTCCGTATCCGGCGGCGACCTCGGTGGCGCGTGACCTGCTGATGATCCGGCCAGGATCGACAGGAAGTTCAATCAGGCCGTGAGGACCCTGAGTGACGCCATGCACGGTGGTCGTGCACGGCGTCGCGCGGTTCGGCACGATGATGGGCACACTGGTCGAGGTCGAGGGCTTGGCGGGGGTGACGAGCCGCCTGAACAGGCTTACGTGCGGCAGCGGCACGAAGAACACCGCCAAGATGACCGCAGCTACCGCGACGACCATCACGCGATGGGACCAGACTCCCGGTTGGCGTGCGCGACTCGCATTGCTCGTCGCACCAAGGTGAGCGGCGAAGACCGCCACTGGCCGACGCCGGGCCTCGCGGCGAGCATCGGCAGGCGAGAACTCCCACGCCTCCGCCGCGCCGAACTCGGCGATCTCTCGAAGGGCTTGGGCTACTCGGTCTTCAGGAGCGCTCATCAGACTTGACCTCCCTTGTGTCGTCTTCAGCACTGAGGATCGGGGAAAGGACGGCCCGGCCTCTGCTGAGCCAGGACCGCACGGTTCCCTCCGGGACACCCAGCTCGCTCGCCACCTCGGCGACGGGCACGCCGAGTCCGTCGTGGAGCACGAGGGCCTCGCGCTGAGGCGCAGGAAGCTGGGCGAGCGCGTCGATCATCGCGAGCCGGTCTGTAGTCGGAGCGGACACGTTCTCCATCGGGGGAAGCATTGGTGCCAGCCGCAGATGTCGGCCGTAGTTCGCCGCGAAGTTCCTCACGACTCGCCGCGCCCAGGCGGACGGGTCGTCGTAGCTGCGAATCTTTCGCCAGTTGATCCACGCTCGTACGAGCGCCTCCTGGGCGAGTTCATGGGCGACCTGGATGTCTCCGGTGAGGGCGAACGCCAGCCCGACCAGTTGCGGGCGGGCGGCAGTGAAGAACTCGTCGTAGTCGGTGCGTCCAGACCCGCTCATATGGACCCCACACTCACATACACACACGAACCGGGCGTCGCGCTGCAAGCTCGACGAAATATTTCGGGTCGGGCGCACGAACGGCGTTCGGTCATGCCGGTTGACACCGACCCAAACCAGCGTATTATCACATTGTGCCTAGTACCATGCCGAAGGCAGAAATCGACCCCGCCAGCCCAGTGCCGTTGTACGAGCAAGTCGCTGCCGCGGTGCGCCGGGCGATTGCCGACGGCGAGGCGAAACCTGGCGAGCGGCTGCCACCGGCGAGGGACATGGCCAAGGTGCTGGGCGTCAACTCGAACACGGTGTTCCGTGCGCTGCACACGCTCCGAGACGAGGGCCTGCTGGAGTTCTCGCGCGGCCATGGGGTGTCGGTCACCGGTGTCGGCCCGAATCGCAGCGCTGTCGTCACGAAGGCGCCGGAACTGGTCAAGCTCGCCCGGCGCTACGGGTACCGGGCCGACGAGTTGTTGCAGATAATCGAGCAGGTGTCGTAGATGGAGCCGACGTGACACTCCTGAACGAGCACCGGCTGACTCCGAATGGCAGCACGGAGGCTGACGCGCTCATCGAGGAAGCGCGGCAGCGGCAGCGGAGACGCCGTTTGTGGGTGGGCAGCATCCTGCTCGTGGTTGCCGTCGCCTCAGCGGTCTGGGCGGCGTCAAACGGTGGATCAGCGGTCAAAGGTCCGTCATCATCCAAGAATGCAAGTCACGCTAAGTCCGTTGCCAGTACGCCTTCCACGACGGCCGTAACCATCACTGCCATGCGCGTGATCGCGTGCGGCAATGACTTCTTCGATAGCTCTGACGACGCCTTTCTCACACGGTGGTTCGGTCTGTCGCAGGAATGTGGACGGTTGGCCAACGCCGATACCTGGGTCGATGCGGTGGGCGGAGGGGTTTACGGAACAACTGCCCCCGGCGGCTCGGTCGTGTTGCTTGAAACGTGCGCATCTGATGACGCGGCCTGCCTTGACCCAAATGCAACCCATTCGCTGAGCCACTTCAGGGCCTACCCGGCCCCGGACCCTATTGGCGACGTGAAGGAGGAAAACTTCCTCCCGAAGCCAGGCACTACCGTCGGTCCCTCGTGTACAGAAAACTGCGGAGTTCCGGCTCGGGGCGGCACTATGATTTATATCGACGATGGCGCGTGCAGCACGGACATCTTCGACATCGCAACGGGCCACTGGTACTTCGGCGTCACCAAGGCGGCCTACCAGTTAGCCGAGGGTCGCCGTGCTCGCTTCGCCGAGATACCGTCGGGACCGAGCTTTCCGGCCACGCAGTCGCCTCCGCCTTCGCGCCTTCCTGCAGCATGTAGCGGCGCCAGGTTGAAACGGGCATGACGAGCCGAGCGGCATGACGCTCCTCGACAACGAGGCAAGGTTGAGCACTCGCGGTCTGTATCGCCGCGGCCAACGGACGCGAGCACATCGTCGAGGCGTTGGGAGGCGGCGCAGTCCTTCTCGTCGCTCTGTCGTTCCTTCCGCGCCGAAGGGCGCTGGCGACCAAGCGACCGCTCGAACCTTCACCGGTCTGAGGTCACCGCGTCCTTGAACCCTGGCGCGGTGTTAGAGGCAGGGGTAGTTCACGAAGTTGGCGGTGGCGACCCGACCGGCCCGCACAGTCACAGCCCTTCGACCCCACCAACCCGCCACATCGTAAGCCCCAGGAGCGACAGAAAATCGATACCGAGCACCTGACCGGACCAACGACGATTCGACGAGGATTGGCCCGGAGTAGAGCAGAACCATCACCTGACTGGGTAGATCGTTCGGGGGAAACTGATTCACGCAGGCGCCTGCAAGCCCGGTCACGCCACCCACCGGGGTCTGGCCGTGCTCGTCGTCGGAACTGCGGATGTGGTGTTGTCTAGGGTGCCGTGAGTCCTGGTGCAGGCGACCAAGTTGGCTGTGACTTTACGTCCAGCAGCGACTGTGACCCTACGTCCAGCACCCACCGTAAATGCCTTCCCGTTGAGCCCGTTGAGCAGCACCGCCACGCGGTACAGCCCAGGGGCGACCGAGAACCGGTAGGTGTCACCTGACCGGGTTGTCTCCGAGGCTACGAGGGTAGGACCAAAATAGAGTCGCACCCGCACTTCAGAAGGCGGGGGGTTCAGCACGGTGCTCTGGCAGGCATCGACAAATCCAGTCACGACGCCAATGCCGCTCTGGGTGGTCGGAGGGACCGTCTGGGAGACACCGCACGCGGCGAGGGTCAGCCCCAGGACCACCAGTACCAGGACCCGAAGTCTCACGGCTGCCATGCTCCCACGAAGCGGGGACGCGATGGTTTCGCGTACGCGGTCTTCGTTCCTTCCGCGCCCGCAGGGCGCTGGCGACCAGGCGGAGCCTCGAACCTTCGCCGGTCTAGCAAGTAACCTCGCGGTAGTCGTCGAGAGGGGGTCACCGTGCGTGAATGGTGGCGCTGGACGTTGCGAGGGGTCGCCGTGCTCGCGCTGGCGGCGGGTGGAGTTCTTCTCGGGCTGCACCCGAGTGCGAGATTTAACAATCCGCAGATTCGCTACCCACTAGGGAACGACATGTCCATCACTCAGTGCCTTAGCCCGTTCAACCGGCTGACGGGCGACAGCCGGTTGCTACCACCCGGCCCTCCGTCCGCGCAGCGCCTTAACGATGCCCGACTGGTTGCATGCAGCCCCGTGACCAACAGCCGCGAGCACATCGTCGAGGCGCTGGGAGGCGGCGCAATCCTTCTCGTCGGTGTGTCATTCCTACCGCGCCGCAGGGCGTTGGTGACCAAGCGGAGCCTCGAACCTTCGCCGGTGTAGGCACCGCGTCTTTTGACGCTGACGCGATTTAGTCGCAGGTGTCCGGGGAAGTTCGCTGTTGTGGCGCTGGCATTGGCGGCGACAGCCTGCGGCTCGTCCTAGGATTCCTCGGCGGTCGCTTCGAGCCGTCAGAACCAATGAAGGTACGGATGCCCAAACCGCCACACGATGACGAACACCTTGCCGACGATGTACGAGGCCGGCACGGTGCCCCATGTCCGGCTGTCATCAGATTGTGCACGGCAGTCACCCATGACGAAGTAGTGGCCTGTCGGGATCTTCGTGGTCGGAATGTTGTAGGCCGCCTCCGCGCACACCCCGGTCAGCGTCGGTAACCACGGTTCGCTGAGTGCCTTTCCGTCGATGAGGACCGTCGCGCCTCGTGAGGAGATCGTCTCTCCCGGCAGCCCGATCACCCGCTTCACCAGGTCGGCGTCCGTAGTGCCGATGTCGGCTGGGGTACGGCGAAACACGATGATGTCACCACGATGAATCGTGTAACCGATCTTCAGAACCACTATGCGGTCGCCGACTTGCAAAGTCGGCGTCATCGAGATCGAGGGCACGTAGAAGGCCTGGACCACGAAAGTCCGTAGCCCTGCTGCGACAAGCACGGCGAATACGACCACCGCCGCCCATTCGAGAACTCGCCGAGAACGCCTTGTGCGCAGGCCTGTGGCCGGTACCTGTGCGTCCGGCGTAGCCTTGGCAAGTAACGGGCCGTCTGGAGGCACCGCAGTCTCCGATGGAGGTATCAGCAACTGATTCCGCCGCATCGCGACGTCCTTCCAGGACCCAAGATGCTCGGTAAACGAAAATACGTTTCACCAGGTTTTGCGCGACGTCCAACGTAGACCTGCGCGGCGCCGGTATAGCGAAGCGGCACCGCGATCGCGTCAATGCATCCTGAGGCTCCACCGACGCATGGGCCTGGTATCTCGCGTAGGGCGGCCCCGCCCGTGGCCTTGATGGCCAAGATCGAACCAACTTGCTCCGGAGACGACGGCTCCTCTTCGACCTCAATGTTGAAGTGATGCTGCTTGAACACCGCCTTCAATTGCACAGCAGCGTCGTTGCGGATCGAGATCCCAGCTATGACCTCGTTACCGGAAGCGTTAGCAGGAGTCGAGGAGTCCAGGAGCATCAGTGGGACTGCTATCAGGGCTGCGCCCACAAGCAACGAGACGGCTGTGCGGCCGAGACGGTGACTCGGCGCCGCAACCAGTTGTTCGCGGGCAGCGCCCCTCACGTAGCTCCAGACAACAGATGCCGCCGGCACACCGTCGCGCACGAGCGACTCGGCAAGCTCTTTCGCTTCATCACCGTGGCGAGCCCGCCATCTGGACGGATAGCACCGAACAGCGACCCCGACCAGGCGGGCGTGGCGAGGTCCAGGCATCAGACTCCGCCAAGTCCGAGCCGCAGTCGACCCACCGCACTTACACGTTCCAATGAGTCGAGGTGATCACGAAGCGCGATCGCTCCCGCTGAGGTGATCCGATACGGGTTTCGTCGTTCCTCAGCTGGAAGCGCTTCGATCAGCCCGAGACCCTCAAGGCGATCGAGCGCCCCGTAAAGGGTTCCTGGCCCCAAACGCAGGCCAGCGAACTCCTGGATGTCCAAGATCAACGCGTATCCGTGCTTTGGACCGTCGGCGAGGCTCGTCAGGATCAAGACCGATGCGTCGCCCGCCCGTCGCAGAACATCTCCTCTCTTTTCGCCGCCGCGTCCGACAACCGTCACATCAGCCTCCTAGTACGACGACCACTATATCAGTCGACGTAATAACATGCCTGAGTGTTGGGGTCAACGCAGAAACCGGTCTGCGGGCAGCCTCCCCTCTGCGCTTTCCCGCCAGTTCTGGGCCATCTGGGCGCGGCTGGGGAGCACGTGGAGCGGCCGGTGTTGGCTAACGGGTCGCTACCTTGACGAACTAACCAGTCGTCGCCGACGCGTGCTCGACTTCCCAGGTTGCTTCCCCAGCCTTAGCGAGATCCTCGATCTGGCGGGCGGCGAAGTCCCGGCCCTCTGGCGTCGAGAGGATGCGCCTGCTGACCTCGACGGGAGGCGCACGCGGGATGGCGACAACCTCGACTGCCACCCTCGACCCTTCGGACCCAACGCCTGCCGCTCGACCTTGACGGCGACGTCGAGAACTGTCACCTCGGCGCTCGTCACGGCGTCCAGCCGCAAGAGCAACTTCTCTTGCACGCGGCGGGGCCATCTCGGCGTGACGCCTGGCTGGGCCTCCTAGATCGGAGCCGACTCACCTGGATAGGTCCAGTTCTCGCCGGTGCTGCCGTCCTCGACGCCGCCGTTGTCGAGCCATCCGTCGATCGGAAGGCAATCGAGCACGATCGGCAGGGCCTGCGAAAGCTCTTGAGGTGTCAAGGCCCAACCGATGGTGATGTGGGGCGTCCAAGTCCCCTGGCCGAAGTAGGGCCACGGGTCGATGGCGAACGGCTGGACGGCTCGGTGGACCCGGCGTTGCTCGTTGAGCAGTTGCTGGCTGGCCACGCAAGCCAGGAACAAGAACCCACCGGGGAAGACTCCGGCTGCCTCGATCAGAAGTTTGATCGGCTCGGGCGGCACGGGTCCGACGACTTCGACGACGGCGTTCACCGGTAGCTGCTCGGCGACGATCAGAGAGACGTGGGGCTGGTGCAGCCGGTGCGTGTGTGTTGCCATTGACGGCACGCCTTCGACCGCAATCGCGTCCCAGAGGTCCCGGATCACGCGGCTGGTGGTGCTGTCGGGCCACAGCACGACCCCTCGGCTCACTGCCGCACGGTAGCGCCTGCAACTTCCCTTGACGCAATATGGAGGACCTTGGCGACACTGCATACGACACCATGCTCATGGCTTGCAGCGCCGCCAACAATGAACGCGATCTCGTCGTCACCGGTGTAGGCCACCAAGCGCCTCGTCGCTCAGCCAACCCCTCTCCTCGCCCAGCCGCCAGGGAGGGTCGGGCGTCCCGGCCTCGCTACCCGGCACATCCGTTGTTTCCGCTCGTCCTGGGCCATCTGGGCGTTCCTGGGAGCACTCGGAGCGACACTGCCGGTGAAGCGCGCCCCGCCCTACTCCTCTCCCCGCGAATCGGGGTAGTTCTCACCTACGTAAGCGGGGAACAGCGGCATCCACGGCGCACCGTGCCTATAGATCGTGGCGGTGGCACTGGCCGTACGCGCAGACAGTCGTATGTGCCACACTCTCTCGTCCGAGCGCTTGAAGGCGAAGACGTCGGTGGTCTCGTGATCGACCGGATGAACTAGAACAAGTTGTCGGCCTTGCCGACGCAAGTCAGGCCGGACATCGCCCACGGGCCGAAGATGAAGGGGAAGTTGCGCGTAGACCTTCGAGGCCAACTCGATGCTTTCGTTCATGTTCTCCCGTGTCGGCCCTACCCGTTTGGCTGCCAGGACCGACGCCTGAGTCACCCTGAATATCCACGCCGGGTCGAGGTCGGCGAGATGCTCCCACTTTCCTGCAAGGGTGGGACGATCCCACGACGAGGACTGGCGGTCGACGGGGCATCCCGCGATTCGCTCGCTGCCGATCCCGCTTTGGACTGGCCATCCACTTTGTCTCCTGCTCGACACGCCACGCTAACTGTCTTCCGCCCGTCCTGGGCCATCTGGGCGTGCCTGGGGAGCACCGCACAGTGACATCGCCGGAGTGCAGGTCGGCGTCAGGGTGCGCGCCGGACATGGCCGTCGTGCTGCTGCCTCGCCTCGACGGTTCGCTCGTGTCAGCCGAGGCGACGGTCCCCTACGAGGTGCTCGAAGCTGGTCGTTACCCTATGCATTATGGTGCTACTTCAAATATCACAAGAATAGACCGATCGGCCGCCTCGTGCGGGCGTCATGTTGACCAGCGTGTTCCCTGATCCGGGGCTGACAGCCGACCCGCCCCCTCGCCGGTGACGCGCTAGCGGAAGCGAGGCTTGTCCCTGCGATCCAGGGCGTGTTAGATGTCGCGGCTACGAGTCCGGCTCCAAAGGGATACGCGCCATGGCACAAACGGTCGATTGTCATATAGGAGCACTGCGCCGACGCTTGGTACGTGTTCCCGGCTGCCGGATGTGCGAAGTGTCCCGAGTCCTCACGGCGGACCGGCTGTGACTAGCGACATCCGCTACTGCGTGGGACGCCGGGACGGTCGCAGCCGTGGACAAGGCGTTCGGAGAGTCGGGCATCGGTCGTCTGTATGCCGAGGGGCTTGGGAGCCACGTAGTCCGGGCCACGGGTCGTCGGGCTCATAGGCTCGGGAGGTGGCGAACGGTAGATGGTGGACGTTCTGCGAGAAGTTCGGCGGCGCATTGCTCGCGCTCGGCGCGATCCTCGCGGCCGTCGGCACGGGCATCCGAGTCCCCGCGATCGTGGTTGGAGGCGCAGGTTTCCTCATCCTCGTGGTAGGACTCATCGGGCAGGTGCGGTCCACGCAGCAAACGGGGGGCCGAGAGGCAGTCCCCGCCCTTCCGGCTGTAGGCCGGACCCGACGACGTCTGTGGCCGGGGGCGCGGCGGCGTCACGCGTCGTCCTCGGGGCCGCAAGCGACCCTCCCGACGTGGCCCAGGCGAGACCTGCCCATAATCTTCTCTGAACCCGACGAACTGGTTCCCGTGGTCCGGGGCACACCAGCCGGACGTCACCCTCCGTGTCGCCATCGCCCTGCCGGGAGTCCTTCCGCATATGGGCGGTGGCGGATCAGCCGGAGTCACCCGTCTGCAGGGGGAGGCTCGCGAACGAGTTATCGAGGAGGCGCTGAACCTCTCGCCGCTCACGACGTGGCTGACAGCTCAACGTGAGGTTTGGCACTGGGACGAGGGCGAACTCTTGTGGGGGGCGTACGGTAGCGGTTATCCCGAGTTCACCGAGTACAGGTTCTTGCCCTACTGGCCCGGCCTGGCGAGTGATCGCGTCCCGTTCCAAGCTCGCGCAGCCATCGCGACCGGATGGTCCGCGACGGTGCAGGACGCCGTCGGCTCCGATCCGGCGATCCAGATCGCCTGCGACCTGTCTCTCAATCTGCTTGAACTCGACTCGGAACGACGGCGCGGTCCCGTCCGCCATACGACCACCCCGCCGCCGGTTCCCGCGGCCCTCAGACCGACCGAGGTAGTCGAGTTCCTCCTCAACCTCTGGCCGATCACCGACGTTGCCGCAACCTTGGCCCCGCATCTGCTCCCGCGGGGAGAGTACGGGCACGGCCAGGTTGCAGCGTGGATACAGGTGCCCAACGTCCAGCTCGAACGCGTGGTCGACCTCAGATCGCTCAGTCGCCTACCGGAGAGCAGCGACGCACCGGACGGATCTACAGCAGCGTTGTGGCCCATGGTTGACGAGAAGGGTCGTGGTGAACCGCGCGACATGATCGCCGACATGGTCGAGAAGTCCGGCTACCGGCGGCTCGGCGGCCTCAAGGAGGACCTTCACCGTGGGGTCGACCGCCACTGACAGCGACGGGGTATCAGGCGCAAGTCCTCATGTTCCGGACTAGTCGATGCTCCACCCAGCGCCGAAGAAGCGCGCCGGCGCGCCGGACGGTCTCATCGAACTAGTCATCGAGCGAGTCGAGCAGCGACGGGTCGTGCCCGAGCACGGCATCGAGGGCCGCCCCGCCGCCCTGAAGCCGGTACCTCATCGACGTCGTTGCCTCCAGGTCGCCCGCCTCGATCGCGGCGAGCATCCGGCGTTAGGTCGTCGGCCAGGGCGGCCACCTCGGCACGGGTAAGGGGTCGAGGCATACCGGCAGCCTTCCAGATAGGGCGCCGAGGTCGCTTAGATCGAAGGGCGGTTCACGGCAGGATGGCAAGGGCATCGTGCAGCTTCTCGAAGACGGCACCGGTAATCCCCGCCAGCAGGTCGAAGGTCTGCTTCATTTGTTCGTCGTCGAAGAAGTCCGGCACGACTTCCGATCTGATGTACCGGCCGGGGTGCACAGCCATGTTGCGGACATCAAGCAGGAATCGAACCGCGTCACCGACATCACCTTCGAGCGAGGAGAACATGTCAGCCTGAGTGCCGCCTTCGTCGATCGCGGTCGCCACGGGCAGCCAAGCTTGGTCGATCGCCAGTCGGATAAGTCGTCCTAGTTCCAAGCGAAGCAGATCGGGGCGTGCCTCCTTGCTCCAAAGCCTCTGCTCGAACGCGCAGGCCATCGCGAGGATCGCTGCCTCGATCGACGAGCCGAGAAGGAAGATGGCAGCTCGCCAGCACGAACCTTCCGAGGCCGGGGTCGCGTCATCGTGGAGGTCTCCGGCGAGCGCCACCAGTCGGCGAAACTCATCGACGGTCAAGGTGGTGGAAATCGGCTTGTCGAGGTCCTGGGACGCGGTGGGGTCGGTCACGAGTTCGCGAACCTCGCGATCGTCCACGGGGCGGCCTCGACCGGTCGTTCGCCAGTTGAGATCCACTGGGCCAGCGCCCATCCGGTGGACGGAGCCATGAGGATTCCGGTGCGGAAGTGGCCCGAGGTGATCCACGCATTGTCCACGGCGGGGACCCTGTCGATGATGGGCAGGCCATCTGGATGGCGGGGCCGAAAGCAGCACCACCCGTGCGTCACCCGGAGGCCCTCGGTGGCGGGCAGTGCTGCGCGCAGCTCGGCGAGGATGGCGTCGGTCACATCCCCTCGCACCACTGGAGTCTGATCCCCGAAATCGAGGGTCCCGCCCGCCAGGAGACGCCCGTCCTCCAGTTGAGTGGCCACGGGTGCCACCGTGCCCGGCAGCCGTACCGGTGCCGGTTCGGTCACGATGAGGTGACCCTTGACCAAGTCCGCTGGCACGCTCAGGTCGAGGCCGTCGAGGGCCGGAGGACCACCCGTGGCAAACACCACTGCGCCGGGCGAGAAGGTGCCTGCCGAGGTGACCACCGAGGCGATCCGACCGCCTCGGACTTCGACTGTAGTGGCAGTGACCCCGCTCGCGACCTGCTCAACGCCAGGCGCCAAGCGGGCAAGGGCGCGCAGCGGGTTGAGGCGGCCCTGGCCACGGATGAGCGCCCCGCTGATGGACGGGGCGAGTCCGGGCACGAGCATGGCTACCTGGTCGGCATCCAACCATTCGACTGCCGGAGAGGGGTCGGCCAGGAAGCCGTCCGGGTGAGGCGCAAGGCCCAACCAGTCCAGTCCCACCAGCCCGACGCCCCCCGGGCACGACGTCTCCAGGTGCTTCCAGCGGTCGAAGCTGGACCGCCCTAGCTCCACGAACGGGGCGGGATCGTTGCCGTGGTGCGCCTCGGGGATCAGCAGCCCGGCCGCTCCACCGGTCGCCCCCACGCCCAAGCGAGTCGACTCGATGAGCAGCACCGAGCCAAGCCCCGCCTCCTGGCAGCTAACTGCGGTCGCGACCCCAAGGATCCCTCCGCCGACGACCAGGACGTCCGGTCGTCGCTCCAATGCGGGAGGTATTCCTGGATCGAGCGCTCCCAGCTCGTCACTGCTTAGCTGATCCAGCCAGATCGGGCGTCCGGTCACCGAGGATCATGGTGCACAGCACCACCTCTCAAAAGCCCTGGAGCGCCCAGTCCTGCTCCGCTCCAAGCCTTGCCTACCGTCCTTGCTTCTGGGTGCGAATCATGCCCGCCTTTCGGGGATGCTCGCGGGAACCTGACTGGCAGCCACCGGATCCGCGTCATGTCTGGCGTTGTCGCGCCGCCGCGGCAAACGCATCCCCTTGCCGTTCGAGTCTGTCGCGCGCCCTCCGAAGGCACCGGCCGGTTCGTTCTTCGAGCGCCAACTCGCAGCGTGCGGTATACGCAAGCGCCCATAACGCCGATCCCCATGCGGCCGCTGAGGCCGTCGCGTCGAGCGACCGGGCGGCGGTGCGCGCGTAGGCGGCAAGGTAGTCGCTCACGTCTTCGGCACTGAGAGCCATCGGGTCATCCATCTCGCCAGTCGACTGCCAGGTTGCGGCCGCGAGTCCCACCGCGGTGCTGACCGGCACTAGGGCGAGGCTGTCCCAGTCGTAGACGGCTGCGATCTGGCCGTGTGCGACACGCACGTTTCGCGCCGACCAATCGGTGTGAGCGATCACGGGTGGGCCGGGATCGGCATCGCGAGCTGCACTCCCGATTCGCGCCAGTTCGTCGATGTCGACCGCCCGCTCCGCGGTCGCTGCGAAGTCGAACAGAGGGCTATGCGGCTGCGGGTAGATCTCCCCGGTCGGAGTCCGCAGTGGGTGGAACCCCAAGGCGGGTAGCTCAAGCCCGCGTACTGACGCGACTTGTGTCGCCAGCCCGGCTGCGGAGATTTCGAGCGCCTCGGACCCGCTCAAGGAGTGCATCCCCGGATCAGGAAGGAGCGTCTCGATCGTCGCGAGGGCCTGGCGCGGTCCCGTAGGTACCGGTCCCACGAGGGGCCGCGGACATGGGAATCCGCTCTCGGCGAGTTGTCGCTGTGTCGTAACCATTGCTTCGAGGAAGGCAACCGACCATTGAGGCTGGTGAACCTTGACGACGACTGTCCTCAAGTCGGTCAGCTCGACGCCCGCTACCAGTCCCGTCGAGGCGCGATAGAACAGACCGCCAACCACCGGCGCACCGAGCCGATCTTGGCAGAGGCGCTCGATCCAGTCGGCCACTGCCTCCGGCGACGACGAGCCGAGCACCGCGACCTCGACCAGCGCATCGAGCTGCCCGTCGTGGTCCCGGGAGATCACCTCGGCAAGGGCGGTCGTCACCGGCGCGAACGTAGCCCGGCAAGGGGACCTTGTCCTAGCCTCCTCGTGTATCGTGCCGCGCTCTGTAGAGGGGCAGTCAGCGTTGCCGCGATGGTGCCCCGATCTGGCGGGCTGCAAAGTCCCGGCCTTCCGGGTCGAGAGGATGCTCTTGATGACCTCGACGGGAAGCTCGTGAGGTCGGCGACACCGTCGACTGCCGCCCGCGACACTTCAAGGCATATTCAGCCCTCGTGAAGATTCTCTAGATCGGAGCCGACTCGCCTGGAGAGGTCCAGTTCTCGCCGCTGCTGCCGTCCTCGACGCCACCCCGATCGAGCCATCCGTCGACTGGAGCACGATCGGGCGCTACGAGCCGGAAGGACATACCAGCCGGGCGACGACCGCTTCAAGGCATCTTGAATCGCTCGGGATGTCCTGGGTCTCGACCCTCTCGATTTGCCACTCTGCGAATAGTGCGGAGACGACCCTCTCGCTGATCCCGTTCGGGACTCCAGCAGAGTTACAGCATGCTCGGAGCAGCATCTTGCCCCCAGGCTTGAGGACGCGCTTCGCCTCGGCGACGTAGCGGGGACGGGAAATAGCCGGAAGGTAGTGGAAGCAGCCCCGATCGAGCACCACGTCGACGCTTGCGTCGGGTAGCGGCACCGCAGTCACGTCGGCGCGCGCGAATAGGACGCCTGAATCCGCCGCCGAGGCTCGTTGTAGAGCGACCGGTGACATATCGACTCCGACGGCTCGGTAGCCCAGATGAGCAAGTGCGGCAATCTCCGTGCCGAGTCCGCATCCGAGGTCGAGGGCGACGAGGCCGCGGCCCGTTTCGAGCCAGCGATCGGCCAGAGCGGCAAGCAGTTCCGGCGACACCTCGGACAGGTGCCACCAGCAATGCGTGTCGTCGGCATACGGGTCGGTGGCTGCTTTGGCCCTAGCTGCTTTGGCCCTATTTGGGTCGGACACCGCGGTCGGTAGCTCGTCGCCCGACTCGGACACGCCGTCGAGGTTAGCAACGCCCATGTCGCGTAGCCTTGGACATCGGCAGGCGTGTTCGACCGCCCGGACCTACGCCCCAGCCTTTGCGAGGTCTCGATCTGGCGAGCGGCAAAGTCCCGGCCTTCCGGGGTCGAGAGGATGCGCCTGCTGATGGCGACGGGAAGCTCAGGCGCTGCCGCTACCACGACTGCCACCCTCGACCCTTCGAGGCATATCGCTGGCGCTCGACCTTGACGGCAACGTCGAGCAGACGAGGTAGGTCGCGGACCGCGATCTCGTCGATCGTGAGGGCTAGCAGCCGCATCAGTAGCTTCTCCTGCACGACCCGGCGACCGACGGGCCAAGTCATCATCATCGTGACGAACGTTCCCGTCCACAACATCAGGCTGAACGCCTGATGGACCGCCAAACCGTGGCGATCAACCGAGGCATGTCTGTTGGCCGCGAGCAGTTAGCGCCGCGTCCGCTCATTCGGTCCTTGCTCAGGCGCGTCATGTACGACCACGGGGCTGGCGTCGAGATCGACGAGGACACGGCCGACAAGCGGTCGCGCCAACTTGGCCACGACCTCGCGCTCCTTACCTGGCAGAGCACGCCACCCCAGTGGCCCGATGTCGTGGGGGAAGGGAAGGACCGTGACGGCCTCGCTCGACTCGATCACCTCGGCTGAGGGGTACTCCGTCACGCTGGACGGATCGCCGATGAAGTGGAAATGGAGTGTGACGCCGTCGGTCTCGATCCAGCTTTCTCGCGCTCTGTGGGGGCGTCCGGGCAGCGGGGCGACACGAGTCGGTGGATCTGGAGGCGACCAGCACCCGACCTCGGGAGCGAGCACCCAGATCGGCCCGATCGCATCCTCGGCCCGAAGTCGCCAGGCGGGAAGGCTTCGGCGTCCTCGATCGGTGAGGAACTCTGCGTGGACCTTGGCGGCGTCGGTCACCCGGAGCGGCCTGTCGTTGGGGCGAAGCGGTGCCTGCAACGGCCTTCTCGGTTTGAGCGATCGGAGAACGTCGTCTGGGATGGGGACCATGGCCTCGATGTCACCTCGATGGAAGGCAAGCTTGGCGGCAACGGTGTGAAAGCCACCTTCCGGGCGCGCGGTCGGCCCGACGAACACGAGCGGCCGAGGATGAGCGCGGACAGGGAAGCCAGACCACTGCTCAAGTGCCCATCTCGCCCATTCGCGCTCTGCTTCGAGACGGCGATCGTGGCCCTTCTGCCAGGCTTCGGGATCTTCGCGAACCCAGCCGGCTTCTACCTTGAAGGGAGCTGCGGCCTCGATCATCTCGCCCGGCGTGGGGCCGCCCTCGCCCACTAGCTGGACGACCGCCACCCACTCTCCGCCTCGAAGCTCGCAGCCGAGTTGCCTCAGGCCGCGGACTCCGCGGTCGCGGAGCCGCGCAGAGAGGAGTTGCGCGACGCGCCCAGCCCGTTCGTCGACGGCCGGCGGCCACATGGCATCGCGCAAGCCTCCGACGGGGCAAGCCCAAGAGCCTTCAGGGCAGCTCCACTGAAGCGCACCGTTCTCGCCGACGACCTCAAGTTGGTGCCCATCGTGGAGCGGGCACGGCATTGCCGGTTGCGAGAAGACGGATCCGAGGCGCTCGTGGAGTCCGAGTACGAAGCGTCTCTCGCCGCCCGCCGTGTCGCGCTCGACCGGGACGCTGAACGGTGGCCGATCTGCTGGACGAACGACGACTGCCGCGCCGGTGCCGTCCCACATCACGCCGAAAGGCGCTCGGTACAGCAGATCGTCGAAGACGCGGTCGATGAAATCACGGGCCATCCGCGGTCACCACCATCGCAATCGCCCGAGCTTGCGCACCGTGCTCATCGTCTCACGAAGCCTGGACTGGGTGATGTGGCGTACTTGGCCACCTCGCTAGTCGGACCACGCCTGCCACGACACCAATCGTGAGCGCTTGCAGCTCGCGGACCGCCGAGACGGCGACCCGCCCGGTTAGGGGTCCGGGGTCGTGCGCTGGCTGGCCAGGCGAGGGGGACTCGCCCAACCCCAGAGACTGTAGGGGGGCGGGGTGAACGGGCGACCAACTCTGGGTGTAGGTGGCACTGCGATCCAGTGAAGGTTCCCCACGCCGGAGACGACGACGCCCCGCGCGCTTTGCGCCAGGAGCCGGGTGTCTTTCCCGAATCGCAGCGAATCCGGTGCACATGGGTCGGCGGCCGGAACGACCACCCCAAGTTCGTCGGAATCTTCAGTATCTGGAATAAGTGGAGCCGCTCCATAATGTCCGGGAGCTGCCGCTCGGCCGGTGACAGGTTCCGCTATCCGCGCTGAATCCGAGACCGCAGATTAGGTGCCCGCCCTCTCGCCTCGATCTCACCCGATCACGCGACAGCTCGCAACCTGTCGTCAGGCCGATCCAAAGCTCGTCCGCGAGAGGACACAGCTCCTCGTGGTGGCAGATCACCGACCGGCTCCGGCAGTCTGCGCCGCTTCGAGCGCGATGGCACGCAGCTCCTCTCGCCCGTCGTAGCAGCGCTCGACCAGCAGCATCGCCAGCTCGCTGAGCTGCACCTCGTCGGTCGCAGCGAGGAACTCGGCGACGAGATCATCAACGACCTCGTTATCGAGTGCTGCCGCCCGCGAGCCGACAAGCGTCGTGACGAGAGCGCACGCGGAAGTGAGCCGACAGGCCCGGCTTCGGGTGCTCATGCGGCGATCCCCTGCCGATTTCTGGCGATATTGGCGGCACGCAACGCCGGATTCACCGCGTAGCGCTCTGAGGCTGGGCGACCGCGTACTCCGGTTCTGTCTTGCTCCAGCCGTCGAAGGTAGCCGCGATCGGACAACATCTTGAGTGCGGAGTCCACATCGGCGACGTTCTTCACGTAACCGCCTTCGATGCCCTTCCATGCGTCCCGCTTGGAGAACTGGGCGTCGTCAGTTCTTTCGACCCACCGCAGAAGCTTCCGGGCGATGCGCATCTCATCGGTCTCGCGCATGGTAGCGAACGCCTTCTTCGCGTGGCCCGCGAAGTACTCCCAGAGTGTGATTGCCGACAACAGCGTGTCTGCGCCCACCGGACTTTTCAGTGGTTGCTCGGATCCGACGTGAAGCAGGGCAGCAAGTTGCAGAATATGGCCTTGGGCTTTCGATCTCCAGTGGCCACAATGACGAAGGTCCCCAATATCCGGGTTCAAGCGGGGCTCAAGGGACTCGCTCCAGGACCACCACATCTCTTGAGCATTGTCGCCAAGCACGAGAACGACTGGATCCTGCTGGCCTTTGACCTGACTCGCGATCCGGCGTAGCAGACCAGTCCAGTTCGCTCTTATCTCGCTGGGAACTGCGGGCCGACGAGTCGGTCGTGACCCGATCCGCGAGACCGGTACGCAGAACAGGAATCTGGCGAGAAATCCACGATCCTGGTTCGCCTTCTCGCGAGCGAGTTCGTCGAGCACACTCGGTTGGATGGCGAGGACCACCGAGAGAGTCAAGCGAGGGATCGTGGGGCTCTCTCTCGATACGCGATCCGCGGTGTAAGTACCCCCGTCGAATCCCGCGAGGTACACGCCGAGATTTGCCTTTCCGCTCACGGAATACCGGCTCGTGAGTTGGAAGACCTCAGCACCCTCATCGTTCACCACCCCAAGCGTGCCGCCAATATCGCCACAAATGCGGCAAGGCCTCGGGGGTCGGCTCCGTCGTGAGCAGCCGCGGCGTGGGCGGTACCAAGATCGCGTTCGCCTCCTGAGTGAGCCTGATCGCCTCGGCCTCTGAACCCTTTCCTAGACCGGCGGCGCGGGTGGCCTTCTCGGCAGCGTTGTCAGCGATGGCCTTTCTTGTCCGGGCCGAGATGATCTCGTCGCGGGCCTCCTCCTGCCACTCCCTCTGGATATCGTGAATCGGCCCGAACAGCTCACGGTGAACCGGTGTCTTGCCTTCGCCGCTCGGGAGCACCGCGCAGTAGTAGAAGTTTGCTGGGACGGTCCAGGTGTCGCGCGTGGGACGGATCGAGACCGACCGTGAAGCGATGACAGCGATGGCTCCGAGCGCCACCCCGGCCGGGAAGTCAATCGGCGTCGCCGTCGACGCGGCTACAGCCTCGACCATGGCACGCACGCGTTCGGGTAGCTCCTCGATTGGGAAGTCGTCCACCGGTTCCGAGGCGGTCAGACGCACGATGTCGGGCCAGGCAGTCTCCGGTTCCTGCTGCTCCATCTCCGGCGTCGTAGACGCTGGCGACTCGCAAGCAGGCGTCCACGGCAAGGCCTCGGCCACGAGAGATTGCAACTCCTTGGCCGTTCCACCCCTGACGAACCAGTCGCTCACGTCCTCCTTGTCGAGGAGGTTGGGCAGATTCACGATGCGGACTTCGCTCGCGTAGGCCTGCAGGCTCGATGCGACCTTCGCGGCGTGATCGCGGCCAGCCTGGTCGTTGTCGGGAAGAATCGCCACGCGGGCGCCGGTGAATGACTTGGCGAAGTTGGCAGGCAGGCTCGCCGCGCCACCCGAGTTACAGGTCACCACCAGGTTCATCCCCAGCAGGCAATGCACGTCTTTCTCGCCTTCCACGACGAAGACCCAGTCGCCACGGGCGATGCCTTCGAGGAGCTGCGGCAACCCGTAGGGCACACGTTCAACGCCCTTCAGGTTCCAGATCCAACCGTTCTGGCCGTCCGGTCGCCGCTGGCTGAACCCTTTCGGTTCGTACCGAACGACCTGGTATTGCAGCTCGCCACTCGCGTCGACATAGTCGTACGTCCCGTCGATCACCCTTCGCCGAGTCGCCGAAGTCGATGCGGGAAACAGGTCACGATCGCACAACCCGAGTGCAGCGGTGATGGTCTCGGTGGGACAACCAGCGAAGCAGTGCACGAGCACGCAGCCGTCGGCTCCCGTACCTATGCTGAGAGATGGGTTGTCGTCCGGGTGAGCTGGGCACTTCGCCGACCACTCGTCACCTCTGCGGCGCGGCGAACAATCCTGTTGTTCGAGTGCGTCGATGATCGTGTCGAGAGGACCACGGAGCTGTTCGTGATCAGCCGAGCTGGCCCTTTGCATGAGACTCCCGGCGGAGCGCGTCATGACTGCGCCTCCCGCCGAGCCTGGGCCAAGAGATGGTCGAGATCCTCCGGGGAGAGTCTGACCTTTGATCCCAGCTTGAAATGCGGAACCCGACGCTCCTGAATCAGGCGCCGGACGAACCTTTCCCCGACTCCGAGGTACTCAGCAGCACCAGGAACGTCGAGCGGGGGACGATGCTCTTCTGGATGGCGGCGAGCAGCCCGGTTGGGTGGGCTTTCGCTCAGTACTTCAAATATTGCGTTACGGGACACGGTGGCCCCCTTCTCGACTCTCGAAAAGTGGGAAGGAGCCGCGCCAGCCGATCTATGAGGGGCAGCGAACCGCCGAGTCGGTTATGCGGCGGTGCCCAACACGTCGACGCTTGTTGGCGCGACGAGCCGGGCAGGGGGAGCCATAGCGCGACAGGGCGACATGCTCACGATGCGACCAGGGGAGGGGCCACGGATTGTTGGTTGATCTCGCCGAAGCTCGCCAACGTGAGCGCGGACGCGGAGTCGGCCGCGGCGCCGAGCAGATCTTCGTTCTCGCCGCAGCGGACGACGAGCTGCGGGGCAGAGACTCTTGGGCACCGGGAAAGATCACCGGCAACATCGCCGTGACCAAACCGTCCGAGGTGCAGATTCCGGGCATCTCGCCGCCGTCACAGATCGCCGCCGCTCGGTTCGGAGCTGGCAGGAAGTAGACGGGTAGAGGCTCGATCACCTCAGGCTCCACGACGAACGGCGTGACGGAAGTGAGGGCGTCGCACTCGATGCGACGACACAGGTCGAGCTGTTGCTCGCTGATATCTCGATCGAACATCAGTACGATTATATCAGCGTTGACCGCGATTTCGGGGAGTGCGCCGAGGCAATCCCGAGATGGCCATCTCGCCCCCTGCCGCTCCAGGACTGCCCCCAGTTCCGTCCGTGTGCCCGTGCCTCCCCCTCCAGGGCGGCGCTCAGCTTCGTGCGCGATCCGTGCGCGTAGCCGCAGACAGTGCGGTATGACGGCGGCGCGCGCCGGTATGGTAAAAAAGCAGGTCAGAGGCTACTTTGACCGATCCACGCACCTTGCGGGATCGGCTCATTCTACGTTCGCAACGTGGAAGTCGGCGGTTCGAGTCCGCTCACCTCCACTCGTTGCCAAAATTACAACGTTTTGGCTGATCAAGGCCCCTATTTCATGTCCGGTCGATCGGCCACCTTGAGGGGCTTGCTCCGACCCCGCAGAGCACGGATAACCGTCTCGATATGCGTGGTTGCCAGAAACGGCTCTCCCCTGACTTTGCACGTGCCGATGGGATCGCTCTGGCGCGCTTGCCAAAGTTCGCATTCCGGTTTTTCCACCTTGAGTAACGGATCACCTAGCCGGCGATCGGGGCGCCCCGGCCCGGCAGGCACCGCCGCCGTTATGGGGTGCGTGTTCGGGGACAACCGGCGGTATCACGACGCCAGTGCTGAGAGCGCGTCTTCAAGGACGTCGTTCGGCGCGTCCACATCGCGACCCTCGCCTTGATCTGACCCCGACTGGGTGGATCAGCAGCTGATTTTCGGGTGCCCAACTCGCGCTACTAGCACAAGTCGGCTACGCAGGGCCCGGGTACCACACATCCCTCCCCTGCTCACACGTCGAAACGCGCTCCAATGGGCGTGACCTCCGGGATGTCACCGGTGGCGATGACGGCTCGGGTGAGCGGGGTGAGAGCGTCTATCAGCTGTTGGAGCTGCTGGTCGTCGAGGGTGTCGTAGGCGGAGAGGGCGAGGGCGTCGGTCCGAGCTTCGACATCGGCCCTTATCGCGTTGCATGGAGCGGTGAGGTTGCCGTCGCGGTCGAGCAGCCCGCGACCAACGAGCACAGCTGCAACGTTGTCCCACTCGGCGTCGTCGTAGTCTCGAGCCACCTCGAATACGTGGCGTGGTACGACCCCAGCGGCGGATTGGAGGACGTTTGCTTCACGGCCGTGTAGCCCAACGGCGGTCAGAGCGGCGACATGTCCATCGCCGCGGTGCTCGCGCAAGAGTGTGGAGGCCTGCCACAAGGCGGCCGTCGGTTCTTCCGGCCAAGGCAACGCCCGGTTAGCCGCGAATAAGGTGCGACCTTCCATCGGCGCGGACTCTGTCGCGACGCGGGCCAACATCGCTGCTGTCTCCACTGCGACCTCACGGTCGGCGAACGCCCGCCGCAATGCTGCCACTGAGCCCTCTTGGCGCGCCTCCAACGCGGCGCTAGGTGGTGCGAACGTCCACGCGTCGGGTATCGCGCGTCTGACGTGCGGCATCGAGAAGTTGTAGAAGGTGGCGAACACGATCTCAGGCCCGACCGGACCCATCGGTGCGGCGCGGCCCGCGAAGTAACCCATCCAGAACCCCTTGTACCCAGCTTTGGCAAGCGCAGAGCGGGCTTCTGGTGAGAAGTACGTGACGGCGTGGATCGGCTCCAGGCAGGCCCACAACCGGCGGGCCAACTTTGCGTCACGGATCATCGCAGCAGTCTGGTTCACTGCTCTTCCGACCCACAACTGTGACGACGCAGTCACGGGCTTGGCTAGGCCAGCGACTGCGTGTGTGCCCACCCGCAGGCCGGAAGTTTGAGTTCCACCGGCCCGGCGATCTGGGACGCAACGCGACGGGGGGTAGGTGAGCATCATGGGGCACCCAGGGTCGATGGATGGACGGAGTTCGAACGGAACTGAGGATACCCCGCATGACCTACCTATCCGAGAATCTTCTCAGGGCAGGTCTTACGGGACGCCTCTACTCAGCGACCCTGGCTGACATGCGCCGTTGCCGCACGGCGTTCCCCAATTGACAGGGGTGGTCACCAGCATCGGACTTGTCGGCAATGACGAATCAGTGTCTCCCGCCCAATCCCAATAGAGCCCTGTAGGGGATCTTCGAGTGGTCACGAGGCTTCGATGCTCGCCATCGTTGAATGCTCGCCCCCGGCAATCGGAGCCATGTCCCACTTGCGTGCGACTGCGCCGAAGTGGAGTACGGCACCAATAGGCAGCTTCGCGCCGGCACAGCGCAACACCCCGCGTATCGGCGGTTGCCAGCAACGCTGATCTTGAATCCCTACTTTGACTCGACCTTCGCGATCGGGTCGTCGCTCTCGAGGGCCACGACGGCGTCGGCCCAGGCGGTGTCGCCGGCGTAGAGCTGCGATCGAAGATAGGCCCATACGAGAGCCCGCAGAGCGGCGACGCGCTCGGGGTTCTCATCGGACGTCTCGACGGCGTCGTAGCCGGAGATGCCGCCGAACATGTGCTCCGCACCGAAGAACGTCAACAGCGTCTTGGGAGCAGGGGCGTAGGTGTAGGCGTCCCAGCGGTAGCTGAGCCGGTCGGAGAATCTGACGTT
>Ga0182015_10001721_pt1 | contig 28200 bp, 27 predicted proteins | sample 712P3MmetaG_FD_120478 | JGI IMG/M metagenome (GOLD analysis project Ga0182015, IMG submission 120478) | Permafrost microbial communities from Stordalen Mire, Sweden - 712P3M metaG | ecosystem: Environmental > Terrestrial > Soil > Wetlands > Permafrost | place: Sweden: Stordalen | collected... | reverse complement strand
ATCTCTTCAGCGTCAAACACCAGTTTGACAAAATCCAACAGTGCGCCTCCATCCGCCGCCACCAGATAAGGAGTGACCGTTTTGAAGCCGCGCGGAATCGGATTGACGGCTGGCTTGTCGCCTGGCGTTGCCGGAAGCTCTCCCCCCTCAGGACCGCTTGTCAGTCCCTGCATTCGCCGGTGCATCTCTTCCACCGACATCTCCTCTGTCACCGTGGAGATACTCCAGGTGTAGCCAAATGGATCGAGGAAGGTTCCTTCGCGACGACCATAAAATTGATCCTTAATCGGTAAGATTGTCTTCAAACCGGCCGCCACGCCGCGCTCGGCGAAAGAGTCGACATCGTTAACCTGAATTGCAAGCAACACCGGCGAAGAACCCAGAGTCTCTGCACTAAACCTTCCGCCTTCCGGCCACTCTTCCGTGAGCAGGAGGGTGGACTTACCAATGACGATCTCCGCATGCGGGATTTTCCCTTCGACCTCAAAGCGCATCCTCTCTTCGGCGCCAAAAGCCCGCTTATAGAATTCGATCGCCTTCGCCGCCTCCTTAAAGGTCAGCCTTGGCGTCGCAGTCGTACCGACAGTTGCGACCGGCTCTGCAATGGTAGCCATTGTCCTTGTTCCTCCTAATTCAGATTTCAGTCGTGCTTTAAATCCTTCAGCCGGCAAATCGCGCAGGTCCGCAGCAAGGTCCAGCAGCCGCTCGATCTCAATATTCGGATTTTGATCCCTTCCATCACTGCGCGTAAACATTGCGTCTACGCCAAGATTCAACTGCTCGGCCTTTGTTGCATCATTCTTGCCAGACCCCAGAGAGCGCTTATTCATCGGCACCCTCCATTCTTGTGCGAAGAGTTGTTAGCGCGCGGAACTGCAACTGCTTCACCGCGCCTTCTGTCTTGCAAATCTCGCGCGCCACGTCCTTAATGCTTTTCTGCTCTACAAACCGCAACACCACCACACGCCGCTGCTCCGCCGGCAGAGTTTCCACCAGGCGAAACAAAGTTGCCCGCCGCTCCACTTCCTCGAACTCCCCACCCTTGCCTTGCGCAGCCTCAATTTCTTCGGGGTCATCCACCAACGGTTCGCGCCCCATACGCTGCCAGCGATCCGAGATCAAATTCCCCGCAATCCGATACAGCCAGGCCGCAAACGGAATTCCCCGCCACTCGTATTTGTGCAGGTTCGCCAGCGCATGATGAAACACCTCCGAGGTCAGATCCTCGGTTTCGCCGCGATCCCGTACCCGCCGCACGACGTACGCGTAGACTCGCTCAAAATGATTCTCGTAAAGCTCCGCAAAGCGTGCAGGATCCTTCTGCGCAGCCTCCACCAGAAGCCGCTCGTCCGCTTCTCTCTTCTGAGCCTTCAACGAGTTCTCCGCGGAAATTTGCCGTACATAGGGATAACGTCGGGAATTGAAGAAAAGTTACGCAGAAAAGGGATTAAACCGTAGCCGGCCCGTCCCTGTAATACAAATCCTCCACCGCTTTTTGCACCTTCGCCGAAACCGATTTCAAATCCCGCATCGTCAGCCCCACCGTCGAGATGGGCTCACCCACGCGCATCTCCAGTAGTCTGCACTTAATATGGTACGTATTCATCGGCAGCAGTTCATACGTTCCCACCAGCGCAACCGGGACAATATCTACCTGCGCCTTGATCGCCAGAAAAAATGCTCCCGGCAAAAACGGCTTGATCTCACCATCCGGCGTTCTGCCGCCCTCGGGATAAATTACCAGCGGCATTCCCGCCTTCAAACTTTTCACTGCGGAGCGAATCGACGCAATAGAATTGGTCGGCTTTTGCTGATCGATGCACACCTGTCCGGAGCGCTTCAACTGCCAGCCCACCACCGGATACACCAGCAGTTCCTTCTTGAAAACAATGCGGAATTGAAACGGCAGATAGACGTAGAGAACCGGAATATCCAGCGCTGAGGCGTGATTCACCGCATAGACATGCGCTTTCAAAGTGTCAATCTTGTCGAGCCCCGTCACCTTCACCGGCGACAGAATCGTTTCCATGATCAGCCATGACCAGGCTCGCGAAAACCAATGCAGCCGTCGCCCGTCCTTATCGAACAATCCACCTGGGAGCGCAATGATTCCAAGAACGAACGTGTAAAGCCAGATCAACGGATCGAGAATAAAATACGACCGCAGCCGGCTCAACCATCCATAAGTCACATTCGGGATTTCGTGCGGACTTCTCCGCGGCGCCTTAATCTCCGCGCCTTCCCGCCCGGGATCGATCTGCAACGATGAATTCACGTCCGCCATATTCTCATTTTAGGGGAAACCGGTCGCGGTCGCGCTGCTCAGGTTTCACTCCAAGAAGCTGCATTGCTTCACCCACTAAATAAATAGACCCGGTAATCACCAGCACGCTGTCCTCGCTATTCAACTCCCGAGCTCGCTTCAAGGCGTTGCCCACATCTTCAATGAGTTCCACCTGTATTCCTGTCCGAGTCGCAGCCAGTTGAATTTCCTGCGGCGAAGCCGCGCGAGGATTATTTGGCCGTGTCGCGATCACTCGTTCCGCTAGCGGAAAGAGAATCTCCGTCATCTCCGAGATTGCCTTATCTCGCATCGCGCCAAAAATAAAAATCAGCCGCCGGTCTTCATATCGCTCCGAAAGCGCCGCTCGCAATGCCCACGCCCCTGCCGGATTATGCGCGACGTCAAGCACCGTCTCCGGCCATCTTTCACTTGCCCCAATTACCTGAAACCGGCCCGGCCAACGCGTCTGGCGGATGCCCCGGTCAATTGTCGCGGCCGTAATCCCCTTGAAGCCCTGGTGATTCAGTTCTACCGCCGCAGCGATCGCCAACGCCGTATTTCGCAGCTGATGCCGCCCCACCAGCGGTGTCTCCACTACAATTTCATCACCCATCACCGCCAGCGGATATCGATAGACGTCCCCAGCTTCGGAACTCGGCGTACGGTACTGCACGCTTCCCGGTGAAACCGGCGGGACGTACGGTACCGCATTCACCCCGCGCGCCTTCAAATTCATAATCGCGTTCCCGATCACATCGTTGGCTTCAGGCTGCTGCGGCAACGTGACCACCACGCCCGCCGCGCGAATAATGCCAGCTTTTTCCCGAGCAATCTCAATCACCGTGTCGCCAAGATATTGCTGATGATCGAGAGATATATCGGTAATCACGCTGATCCGCGGATCGACCACGTTGGTCGCATCCAACCGTCCGCCCATGCCGACTTCCAGTACCGCAAGGTCGACTTGCTCCCGCGAGAAATGTTCGAACGCAATCGCGGTCATCATCTCGAAGTAACTGGGGTGCCAAGGCAATTCATTTCCGACAAGCTCTTCCGCGACTCGATCGATTCTGCCGTGAAGTTCGGTAAAGCACTCATCGCCAATCTCCGAACCATTGACCCGAATTCGTTCGTTGATCCTCACCAAGTGCGGCGAAGTGTATAAGCCTGTTTTCAGTCCCGAAGCCTGCAGAATGGAAGCCAGCGTCGCTGCAGTCGAACCCTTGCCATTGGTTCCAGCGATGAGAACGCTTGGGGACCGTCTTTCCGGGTGATTCAGCGCCGCTAGCAGCACCCGCATATGTTCAAGATCGAACTTATGCGAAGGCGTCTGCGCGAGTTCTTGCCCCAGGGACAACATGCGGGCAACCGCCGTTTCATAGGACATAAGCAGTTCACGGCCGTAGTATTCAGCGCTCGGCTTGCATCGTCAGATTACAAAATTACGAGATACGATTCGAGGAAACAGCTGGAATGCGGCTCGCCTACGATTTCGTTGAAATTCAGCGACTGAAAGCTAACCGTGGCTTCACGCCGCCATAAAATCCAGCGCTCGGGCGATGTAGGATTTCATTTCCTTGCGCGGCACGACCGCATCCAGCATCCCATGCTGCAGCAGGAACTCGCTGCGTTGAAATCCGGCCGGCAGCTTCTGCCGGATGGTCTGCTCAATCACGCGCGGTCCGGCAAATCCAATCAGCGCGCCCGGTTCGGCAATATTCAAATCCCCCAGCATGGCAAACGACGCCGTCACTCCTCCCGTCGTCGGATCCGTCAGCACTGAAATAAACGGGATTCCCGCCTCATCCAACCGTGCCAGCGCCGCGGAAATTTTGGCCAGTTGCATCAAACTGACCACGCCCTCCATCATTCGAGCTCCGCCCGAGGCGGAAACGATAATCAGCGGGGTCTTCGAATCCAGCGCCCGCTCCACTGCCCGGGTAATCATCTCCCCCACCACCGCGCCCATGCTACCGCCAATGAAGGCGTACTCCATCACGCTCGCGACGACCGGCTTTCCCATCAACTTTCCTTGAGCGTTGATCACAGCGTCATTTAATCCGGTATCATGCTGGGCCTGTCTCAGTCGCGTTGAGTAAGCCTTCAAGTCCACAAATTTCAGCGGATCGGTCGACGTGAGATTCCCATCCGAAGTCTCATACTGATTCTCGTCGAGCAACAACGCCAGCCTCGTACGCGCATCGATGCGAAAATGCTTCTCGCATTTCGGGCACACGCTCAAATTCTCTTCCAGATCCTTTTTCCAAATAATCTGCCTACAACTCTCACACTTCACCCACAACCCTTCAGTACGAACGGTCTTCGTCCCTGAAGTATCCAGCTCTCCGGATTCGCGTTTAAACCAAGCCATAAAAATGTTTTAATTTTGCGATCGGGTCATTTTGTGATTGAGAGTCGTGACGCAATGACAAATCAGCCGATCCTCAATTACCCGATCAATATTCGATTCCCCTCTGCGCCATGATCCCTTTCTCGTACGCGTGTTTCACCTGCCGCATCTCGGTCACGGTATCGGCGGCCTCGACAATTGTGGGGTGGGCGTTGCGTCCCGTCAAGATCACATGCACCATCTCCGGCTTGTTTTTCAAACTCTCCACCACCTGTGCCGCGTCCAGCATGCCATAGCTGATGGCATAGTTTATTTCGTCCAGGATGACCAGGTCCCATTCGCCGGACTGGATTGCTTTGTCGCTCTCGGCCCACGCCTCGGCCACCATCTTCATATCTTCAGGATCCGGCTTTTCGGCGCCGACCTTCACAAATCCCCGCCCCATCTGCTTCATCACGAATTTTTCGCCAAAGGCTTTCACCGCATCCAGTTCTCCGTAATGCCATGAGCCCTTCAAGAACTGCAGCATCAGCACCCGCATGCCTTGCCCCACCGCACGAAGAGCTGTGCCCATCGCTGCGGTGGTCTTCCCTTTTCCTGGGCCGGTATTCACAATAATCAGGCCGCGATGTACGTCTGTCATAATCGGAGCTTTGATTCTACTAGAGGTCTTGCGATAAAAGGGTTAGTTAACCGCTCGATCGCACATGGATCAAACACAAGTCGACGATCGCTTCGCCATCATCACTTACCGAACTCGCTTCTCTGAGAAGACCGAATCGGGGACTATGCGCAACGCCGAATTCCTCGATTCCAGCTATAAGATTCCAGGCGGCGGATGGCTCTCATCCGCTCAAGACATGGCCAGGTTCGAAGTCGCCATTTTGAATGACACGCTAATTCACCCCAGCACACGAGATCTGATGTGGACTGCTCTAAAACCTTCCGATGGAAGCGCAGACCTCTATGCCCTCGGTTGGGGCTGGCGTGAACAGAAACCCGGCGAAGCTCTCGCGATCGGCCACACCGGAGGACAACAATGGACCAGCACCGCATTCTTGATTGCGCCGGAACAACGGGCAGCAGCAGTCGTCCTTACCAACATGGAAAACCAGCCCGCCAGCGAACTAGCCCGGGAGATTCTGAACATCCTGACTGCGCCATCAGAAAAGAGACCCTGACGCTCAAGCCTGTCTAAGTCCATGGCTTACGTGGAAGACCCTGCCCCCGCTTCGCGGCTCGCCGCAGACTTCGCCAGACTCAAGCCCTGATCTTCCCCACCCTCAAGCAGTGGCAGTGCAATCCGTAAAGCTTCCACTTGCCGCTTCACCTTTGCCAGTTCCTGTTCTTTCGACCGTAGCAGTTCGTTCACATCTCTCATAAAAACATTCTCCGATGATTGCGCCTGCCAAAAAATACCTCGCAAGCTGTAGTTTCAATCACTCTAGGCGGATGATGGCTTAATGACAACTGTCGAATGGACAGGTCGAGCCTTTCTACTCACTCTTGTGGCCTGAATGATATGGATGGCCCTTCAGAATTGTGAATGCTCGGTAGACCTGCTCCAGCAATATCACCCGAGCGAGTTCATGAGCCAAAGTCATCTTGCCTAGCGAGATGGAATGCTGCGCCATGCTGCGTAGCCCTTCGCTAAATCCATCCGCCGGACCAACGGCAAAGATTAATGGCAGAGGATTGCGATCCTGATAATCCCGCAAAAAAACCGCGAACTCCTCCGACGAAAACTGCTTACCCCTCGAATCCATCAATACCAGAGTGGATTTCCCGCCATGCTGCTTGCTCGCCTGAGATCCAGTCTTGGTCGATCCATTCTTGGACGGTGCAACCCTGCCGGACAACTGCAATAGCGCGGTCTCATCCCGCAACGTGATTCCTTCCACGGGAGCGTACCGTTCGATTCTTTTTAGATACTCCAGCGTCAACGCCTGTATTGCTGGCTCTTTCGTCTTCCCAATCCACGCGATCTTGATTTTCACGGCAGATAAAACTTACTTGATTCCGGAAGCCAGCACCACCGAAGCTCCAAATTCAATGTTCGCGCCCTGAACATAGTTGCGAATCGCAGCCAGGACATCCTCATGGATTCGCGCCCACATCGCGTCGGGAACACGATCCAGCATGGGCTTGAATGGTACAGATACGGCCCTCGCCTGCTCCCACACCTCTTCAGGAGTTCCCGGCCAACTCCAGGCTACACTTATTGTTTTCTCTTCCACTTCTCGAAAACCGGCTGCCCGCAGCACTCCTAAGAGACTGCCCGGTTGGGCGAAGCGAAATGGATCCGCTCTTCCGGGCTGCAACAGCGGACCGCCAACATGCCTGTGCACCACGCCCATTGTGCTCTGCCAATAAGGCTGGTCAAACGATCCCCACGCCAAAAGGCACGCGCGCGCGCCGTCAACCAAAACACGATGCAACTCCTGCAAAGCTCCCACTGGATCGCGGAAAAACATTATGCCGAAGCGGCACGTGGCAAGATCGAAGCTGTTCTCTTCGAAGGGCAACATCTGCGCGTCGGCCTGCTGCGTCGAAAAATTCTCGAGCCCGCGCTCACTGGCTCTTCCCTTCGCAATCTCAAGTAAGTCGGCGCTTAGATCAAGCGCCGTCACATGTCCCTTTGCCCCCACCAGCATCGCGATGCTGATGGCCGGTTCTCCAGTGCCGCTCGCCAAATCCAGAACCCGCATTCCGGACTTCGGCCGCGCGTAGTCAACCAGCGCCGCCGTTACCGCTCTGCCCATCGCAGCGGACTTCGCCTTCCATTTTTCCGATGCAACCAGCCGGTAGGAGGTTCCCCACGACGGTTCCATCTCAGAAGATTGGCTTTTTGAGGAAGTTGTCATAAGGGAAGAGCCATTCGAGCGCCACCAGGGAAGTCAGCAGAGTAGGACCACTCAATTTATGCTTTTTTTCGAGTCGCACCAACTGCCGCCCGCTTGCGCGGAGCTGCCTTTTTCTTGGTTGCGACTTTCGCCCTGGTCACTGTCTTCAACTCCGAAGGTTCCAGCCGCTTTGCGGTCTTCCACAGGCGCTCCAGATCGTAGTATTTCCGAGCCTTCTCGGAGAATACGTGGACAATAAAATCCACATAGTCCACCAGGATCCATTCCGCTTGCCTATAGCCTTCCACGTGCGCCGGCCGCAAACCCGCAGCTTTCAACCGCAGTTCCACCTCATCGGCAATCGCCTGTACCTGCCTCGGATTCGTGCCGCTGCACAGCACGAAATAGTCGGTGAACGCTCCCGAACCTTTCTCCATTTCCAAGATCGAGAGTTCTTCCGCTTTTTTGTCGAGGCAAGCCTGAATCGCCGCCGCCACCTGTTGCTTCAATTCATTTTTTTTCATGCGAGGGTTTCTGTTTTCTTAAATCGATTTATTCTGCACTCTTTTGATTCCGATTTTTTATTGTAAACGACAGGAATGGCTCGAGCCGGAAAGTAACAGGGAAACGGGAGTGGAATGATTCCGATTTCGCGGTCTGTGATTGCCTGTCAGGAGGCGACATCTCAATGCGCTAGTCGGCGACCTTCAAGAAACAATACGCAATTTGCGCCTTCATTCGCCGCCCGTATACAATCCCATTTTCTTGATGTAGTCCGCCACTGCCGGGTCTACAAAGCGCGCCAGCTTTTTCCCCGCAGCCGCCGCCTCCCGAATCACGGTCGATGAAATTGGTTGATGGACCTCGTCCAGGAGATGAACTGTCACGCCGCTGAGCACCAAACTACCCGTGGCCGCCTGCTTCCTGAATGGCAGGGTCACTGCCTGGCGCGGCCGCAATTTCGCCGGCAACGCGTTCGCTACATCAGCCAGGGAGTAGCCCGGCCTGCTGGCAACCACAAATTCGCATTCTCGAAACAATTCTTCTGACTTGTGCCACTTCGCAATATCTTTGAACGCATCGATTCCAATCAACAGGAAAAGCTGGTCTGATTTCTTGAGTGTTCGCCGGAGTTGCCTGATCGTGTCAATCGTATAATTCGGCTTTGGCGAATGATCTTTTTTCTTCCCACCGGAGCTTGTCTCGGCACACTCCTCCGGCGCTTCCAGCAACGACGGGACGAACACTTTCTCATTCATTGTCGCCAAAGTGACCATGGCATAGCGGTGCGAAAATTCAGACAGAGGCTCCTGCTGCTTGTGTGGCGGGATGTTCGCGGGCACAAACAGAATCCGGCTGAGTTTGCAATGCTCGCGTGCGGCGCGCGCCAGCGCCAAGTGTCCGCGATGGATCGGATCGAAGGTTCCACCAAAAAGGCAGATATTCATGCGTCGCCTAGTGTCGCGGTTCGCAGCTTCAATTGGCAAGCCTCTGCGAAGAACTACCTGGATTTTTGATCCTCAACGGAAATCATCAATTCACAATTATCAATCAAAAGTGCAACACACGATCACCAGTTTCCCCGATGCCCTACTGGCCAACTGGCCGCCCCTTGGAGAGTTGCCAAGAAATATACCTCCCGCGAATCTGGAATGAACTCCTGTAATCTTTCGCATCTAAGCTCATAGCCTTACCTTCGTGACATGCGAGTAACCCTCCCCCTACTCCGCATCAAGCCTGCCCGTGCGCCCATTCTGCGTTATGGTGTCGCCGTGCTCAGCACCACGCTGGCTCTTATCCCAGTGCTGTTGCTGCCCAACATAGCCGAGAGCCGCCTCGCCGTCTTTGCCGTAGCGGTGATGGTCAGCGCATGGTATGGCGGATGGAAGCCCGGGCTGGTTGCCACTTCCTTCGCGCTGACCGTGAGCGCATATTTTTCGTTTTCTACTCAACAAAGCCCAGGACAATTCCGCTCGACGATGGTCCGCCTCGCTCTATTCTTCGTATTGGCCATCTTGATCTGCTGGCTGAACGCAGCGCTCCGAGCCGCGCAAGAGAGCCTCCGACGTTCGGAGATCAATTTCCGTTCGCTCGTGACCAACGCTCCGTATGGCATCTGCCGTTGCGATTTCTCCGGCCAGATCCTGGATGTTAATCCCGCGTGGATTGCCACGCTTGGATATTCCTCCAGCCGGGAGCTCCTGGGAAAACATCTTGCCGCGCTGTACACCGACACCAGGGAATGGTTTGAACTTGCCGATCGCCTGCGATCCGCGGTTCCGTTTACCGGCGTCATCGCCGAGTGGGCACGAAAAGATGGAACGCCAATCGCTGTGCGCGTTTCCGGTCGTTCGGTTTACGATGCCCGGAAGCAAACCAGTTTCGAACTCTTCGCGGAAGACGTAACCGAACGCCGCGGCCTGGAGCAGCAACTCCGCCAGTCCCAAAAGATGGAAGCCGTCGGCCGCCTCGCGGGCGGCATCGCCCATGATTTCAACAATCTCCTGATGGTTATTTCCGGATATACGGAGTTTCTGCTCGACCGGGTCGGCCCGGATCCCGCTCTGCGTGGTCCCGCGCAGGAGATCGCCAGCGCCGCGCAACGCGCCTCTTCGCTCACCCGCCAACTGCTCGCCTTCAGCCGCAAGCAAATGCTCGCACCCACGGTGCTCGATCTCAACGCAATCGTCACTGAGAATCTTAAGATGCTGACGCGGGTGATCGGGGAAGACATCGAACTGGTCATGGTTCCTGCAGCATCGCTGGGCGCAATTCGAGCCGACGCCGGCCAAATCGAGCAGGTCATCATGAATCTCGCGGTGAACGCCCGCGATGCCATGCCTTCCGGCGGAAAGCTCACCATCGAGACCTCCACTGTTTCACTGGACGAGGAATACGCCCGCTTCCACGCCCCGCTCCGCCCCGGAAGCTACGTATTGCTTTCCATCAGCGATACCGGCCTCGGCATGGACTCGGAGACTCAATCCCACATCTTCGAGCCTTTCTTCACCACCAAAGGTCCGAAAGGAACGGGCCTCGGTCTTTCCACCGTTTACGGCATCGTCAAACAGAGTGGTGGATACATCCTGCTCGAAAGCGAGCCGGGCAAGGGCACAACTTTCAAGATTTATTTGCCCAAAGTTGGCGAAACCGTGGAAATGCAGCCGCAGGCCGCCTCCCCGATGGAGAACGCTGTCGCCGCGCCGGGAACCGAAACCATTCTTCTCGCGGAAGACGAGGCCAACTTGCGCTATCTGGCGCGGCAATTCCTCGAAAAACAAGGATACAGGGTAATCGAAGCCGCCGACGGTGCGGTCGCCATGGAAATCGCCGTCGCCCATGAAGGCATGATCCACTTGCTGCTGACCGATGTCATCATGCCCGGTATGAACGGACGCGAACTCGCCCAGCGCATTTCGGAAATTCGCCCGAATACCAAAATCCTTTACATGTCCGGCTACACCGAAAACGTGATCGGACATAACGGCACTCTCGACGCTGGAGTGCGCCTCCTGCAAAAGCCTTTTACGCTGCAGGATTTGAAAAATAAAGTCCGCGAAGTGCTCGACTCATCGCCCTCTCTCGATATGGATACACTTTCACATCCCACGCAATCGGCGCAACGTATCCGCGAACAATCTTCGCTGTCACGCGCCCCTCGCTTCCATTTGCAGCTTCCCTTAAAATATCGTCGGCTCGACGAGCAGCGTTGGCATGACGGCGAGACTCGCAATATTAGTCGCTCCGGGCTGCTGTTTGAGGCGGAAGATTTTCTGCAGCCCAACGTTCAACTGGAGATCAATTTAGTCCTACCCGCCGAGATCGCCGGGCTTTCGCCCACGGAGGTCGTTTGTCGCGGTGAAATCGTCCGCACAGTGAAATCTGCGGCGGACGAAATGCCGCCTGCCCTAGCAGCGAAGATTCTGCAATACCACTTCCAGCATGGCTCGCACATTCCGCGTGCGTGAAATCCCTAAGCAGCCCTCATCCCAGCTCCGCCCGCTCCGAACCCTGCTGCGGAAACCGTTTATTACAAATATTTACAACCCGTAGGCGCTCAGTTACTTGTGGGTGAGCGCAATCGATGGAAAGATGCGAAAATAAGGAAAGCTTCTGACAGTCTCCTTTGCTCGCGTCAAATGCACGACCGTATGCAACGTGGGGGAGGGAATCTGTGTCTAACGGACAGGCCTAGCCGGACAAAATTCGTTCATGCCGATCACGCAAATCCCATTCCAAGATCCGGTGGCTCCGCCCGAAAAACCTCAGCCGGAACAGCTTGGGCTCTATGATTCAAAGGGATGGGAAACCGCCTACCGCGATCTGGATGATGCCCGCGTACCGCATCTCCTTATTCAGTTGCAGGACGATCTCACGCGTTCGCGTCGTCGGGAGGCCGCGTGGATCTCCATCATCGTCCACTTGCTGCTGATCGTCTTTCTCGCGAAGATCGACTTCTTCGAAAAATATCTTCCGTGGCATACCGCCGTCGCGCGCCAAAGTCTATCGACCGGCAAGGACCTCACGTTCCTCGAGCTTCCTCCCGATCTGCAACACATCAAGCAGCGACCGAATACGAATATTGCGAGCGACAAAAACCGGATCGCCATGACGCGCCATCCTGAGCTGGACGTTAAGGAATTGCGCAAGAGCCTGGCCACACCCCCTCCGGGCCCTCCGGGAGCCAGCGCCCCGCGGGTCGCACAACAATCGCCGCAGTCGGCAACCGCTCCGCAGCAAAGCCAGGCGCAGCCTCGGCAACAACAGCAGGAACCGAATCAGCAGGTCGCGCAGATGCAGCCTTCAGAAACCCCAAACATTCGGAATGAATTCAGCAAGTATGGCGGCTCAATGTCTGCTGGATCGGCCATCGAAGAAGCGACTCGGGCCGCCGCTGCCAGGCGCGGAGCGGGCCAACAGGGATCTAGCGGCGATTTCGGATTGGGCACAGGAGCTCACGGGCGTCAGATGGGTAATCTTGAAGTTCTCAGCGATACCATGGGCGTGGATTTTGGCCCTTACCTGCAGCGCGTTCTGCACGACGTTCGACAGAACTGGTACACCGCCATCCCTGAATCCGCGCAGATGAAGCATGGAAATTTGATCATCGAGTTCGCCATCACCAAAGATGGGAAAGTAGCCGGCATGAAACTGATCGCGAGCGCGGGAGACACTCCGCTCGATCGCGCCGCATGGGCGGGCATCACCGCATCCGACCCATTTCCGCCCTTGCCCAGTGACTTCGGCGGCCCATATCTCGCCCTACGCTTCCGCTTTTTCTACAACCCCACCAAAGACGAAATGCAATAACGACGGACACGCTGCAACCGCCGTCTGAAGAAGATAATGCGCACCACGCACCGTTAGTCGTGCAGTGGGACTCGTTCACTGTATCCAACCCGCGAGGCATCAGGATTGAAGACTGGAGAACCAACTTCGCGCGATGACTTCGTCCAAAACCGTGGAAGAGCGGCGCTTCAGCGCCGCGTAAAGGAGCAAAATGATACCGCCTTTAGCCCCGATATCCACCCGATCGAAACCGCTTCGACAACGCCACCACTCGATCACTATCGAACTCCTACCGAACGCTGCTCCACTTCAGCGTTGCCGTTCAGCGCTTTGAAGGTCCTTGATTGTTGCCACCTCCACATCCTTCCCTTCGACGATGTCCTGCAAAGTTGGCGTGACAACTACGTCCGGAGTCAGGCCTGCATCGGGTTGAGGCGAAGCTGGAAAGTTCCCGATCAACGGCAGGTCCATCTCGATCTGTGACTTTGGCAGCCGAAGAAAGAAAAACGCACCCCCATTAATGCCGCGCTGGTTGCCACCCGTCGGTCGTCCGATCAGCGTTCCCAATTTATTTTGCTTTACAGTCTGCGCGAACTGGAATGTGGCCGAGCTGTTGTTCGCATCGATCAACACGTAAAACCTGCCGTGAAACGGTTTCCCCGAGGGGTGAATCACCCCATGCCCGGTTCGATCTTCGTCGTCCCTCTTCAGCGCGAAATAGCGAACGGGTGGCGCCGTGGGCCACGCTTGCGCCAGCTCCACTGCGGCTGATCCCCACCTCTTGAAGCTCGGGTCCCACGTATCCAGATAAGGATCCAGATCGGCCGGCGTCTGGCGATAGCGCACCAATCGTCGATACGGTGCAATCGTTAAATCGCCGCTGATCAGGCGCTTAAGGATTTCCTCGCCTGCATCGATGCCTCCTTCGTTGCCGCGCAGGTCCACGATCAACGCCGGCGATTTTTTGTCGGCGATTTCATCCAGCATCTCGTTGAGCCAGGTCTTCCAATCCCATTTGCTGTTGTAAAGGGCCCAGGTCGGCATCCGCAGGTAGGCGGTCCCGTCATCCATGTACTCCCGGTCAAAAAGAATCGCGCTCCCGCCCTTCCGCTCCGCCTCCCTCGCTTTAATTGGAGCAATGCGCTCCTCGAACGTCAGGGCTTGCACCATCAAGGATCGTGGCTTCGCCTCACCAGAGCGCTGCACCAAAAGCTGTAGCAGAGTGCTCTTCTGCGGGAAGAACATCGGAAAATACACGTCGAATGCTTCGTAGATGCTATCGCCGCTCACTTCCAGATACGCGACGCGCTTGGCGTCGTTCGACCCATCGGCCCGGGCAATCGTCATGAGCTGGTCGAGTATTGTTCCAACCGGAGTTCCGCTGATAGAGAGCACCTGAGTACCGCGCGGAAGCTGATGATCGGGAGTGAAATCCTTGGTCACGATCATCCCTTGATCGAGCCAGCGAAAATAAAAAGGAAGGCGGTTCTGTCCCTCGAAAAGCTCAGCCGCCACGGCTTTCTTCTGATTGAAGAAGTTCGCGTACGTGTGGCCGCATTTTACCTGGGCCGCAAACTCAGAGAAGGCCAGGTAAGCGTCCTGCAAAGATAAATCGTGAGAGAGATTCTTATTGAGTGCCTCAAACTTCCCATCCATCTCAGCTTTGCTGCTGTATCGATAGAGGCCGGGGTGTAGTTCTTCGTAGGCTCTGCGCAGGATCGCTGCGTCACTTTGCAAGTCCCCCGACTTGATGAGCGCGTAGTTAGTTGGCGAGGCCCGCTGCGGGCTCGCGGTTTGCGCGAACGCACTCAACACAAGAAGAAGACCTATTGAAAAAAAAGAAATGAGTGCCGATCGCAGCATACGTAAGTGGTGTCCAGCCAAACTCCTACCAGATCCTGCACCGGTTCTCATTCACCATCGGCGCACCCGCCTTGCAGTGGAACGCCTCCTGAAACTCCGGCATATTCGAGACTACGCCATTCGTACGATACTTCTCCGGCGAGTGCGGATCCACCGTAGCCCGCATTCGCTTCGTCTCGTCGCGACTCTCGCCGCACCAGCTCTGTCCATACCCAACAAAAAACCTCTGCTCCGGCGTCAGCCCGTCAATCGGCTGCAACTCCTGTCCCTTCGTATCCTGCCTCCATGCGGCGTAGGCCAGAATCAATCCCCCAAGATCGGCCACGTCTTCTCCCAATGTCAGCTTTCCATTGATCTTGATGTCATCGATGATGGTGTAAGTCGAATACTGATCTGAAATGCATGCGGCCCGCTTCACGAACTCCTTCGCATCCTCCGCAGTCCACCAGTCGCGCAGATTGCCCTTCGCATCGAACTGCCTTCCTTCATCGTCGAATCCGTGCGTCAATTCGTGCCCAATCGTTCCGCCGGTATCGCCATAATTCGGAGCCGCATCCGATGTCGGATCGAACGCCGGGGGCTGCAACACTCCCGCTGGAAAATTAATGTCATTCATCTGCGGATCGTAATACGCATTCACCGTTGGCGGCGTCATTCCCCACTCGCCGCGGTCCACCGGTTTGCCGATCTTCGCCAGGTCGCGGTTGAATTCGAATTGACGGGCCCGCTCCACGTTCCCAAGTTCATCCTCGCGCACAATTTCCAGCTTGCTATAGTCGCGCCATTTGTCCGGATAGCCAATCTTGTTTGCCATCCCTCGCAACTTCACCAGCGCCTGCTGTTTCGTCGTCGCCGACATCCACGTCAGGGAGTCGATATCAGCCGCCATCGCTGCATCGATCTCCTTCACCATCTTCAGTGCCTGCGATTTGGCTTCGGGACTGAAGTACTTTTCCACGTACACCTTGCCCAACGCTTCGCCCAACTGGTCGTCGATATTTTCCGTGCAGCGCTTCCAGCGTGGTTGCAATTCCTGCTGGCCCCGCAACGTCTTCCCGTAAAACGCAAAGTTTTCGCTCACGAACGGAGCCGCTAGAAACTGCGCGTCGGCATGCACTAAATGCCAGCGCAGATAAACTTTCCAGTCCGGCAGACTTTCTTTTGCAATCTCCTCATTCATCGACTTGAAAAAAGTTGGAGACGTCACATTCAGCGAAGCGAGCGAGGCCAGCCCCACTTTGTTGAAGAAGATTCCCCACTCGAAATCCGGACTGATCTTCTCCAGTTCAACGCTAGTCATCTTATGGTCCAGATTCTTCGGATCCCGCCGCTCCACCCGCGTCATCGACCCTTTCGCCAGGGCTGTCTCAATGCTCATCACAGCCTGCGCTTCCTTCGCCGCCACTTCGGGCTCATCGCCCAGTAGTTCAAACATCTTTCGCACATGCTCCACATACTTCTTGCGCAACTCCACTGACTTCGCATCCTCTTTCAGATAATAGTCACGGTCCGGCAATCCCAGCCCACCCTGGCTGGCCTCCGCGATCACCTGGCTGGCATCGCGATAATCCTGCGTCGAGCCGAACCTGAAGAGCACATTTTCATCCCTCATACTGGCGACCATCTCCGCCAAATCCTTCTTTGACTTCAACTTCGCAATTTCCTCGAGTTCTGGCTTCAGCGGCGCCACTCCTTCCGCATCGATCTTCTTTTCATCCATGCACGAGGCATAATAATCGCCAATTTTCTGCTCGGAAGCATCTCGATTAGCATCGGGTTTCGCAGCCGCTTCCAGAATTCCGCGCAGCCGCTCGCGATTTTCATCCTGCATCTTCGAATACGTATCCCACGAAGACTGATCCGCGGGAATCGGATTTTTCTTCATCCATCCTCCGCAGGAATATTGGAAGAAATCGACGCAAGGGTCCACGCTTCGATCCATCGACGTAACATCGAGCGCAGGCTCATGGGTGGACGCAACAGTCGGCGCCTGCTGCGCATTGCTGAAAGAAAATAGCGATACAACCACGGTAGCGATGAAGCATCCACGCATGAGCGTCATAAGAATCCTCTTGGCTTGCCTGTGAGCAAAACCCAGGCAGCATCATGAATTGGAAAAACCGTCCCGCAAACTAAGTCTCGGGAATGATACGGAATGAGCGGCGTCGATGCGAACCGTAAATTGAAAAATCGCGGCGATTATACCAAGATCTGTCGGACAACGGCCTAACTCTTCCCCAACCGTATCGATCCATCCCCAGTATGGATCACCAGCAAATTGCCTCCCCCATTCAACTTCCCATGAACCTCATTCTCCTGAATCTTTCCTGAAGTGATCACCGGCATATCCAAATCGATATGTCCATCACCTGTATGCAGATCCACATCCGCCGCCATATTCTCCGGCACTTCCAGCGTCACAGATCCGTCTCCGCTTTCCAGCCTCCAACTCGTCGTGAGCGCCGAACCTGCATTCGCTCGCGCTTCCACGGAGCCATCTCCCGTTTTCAGTTCCAGATCGTCAAAGCGGCCGTTGGCCCGGATGTGGCCGTCCCCGGTCGTCGCGTGCAGTTCGCCATCCACGCTCTCTATTTCTTGTGCCCCATCCCCGCTGCGCAACAACATCTCTCCTTTAAAGTTTCCCAGCTCAATCTTTCCGTCTCCAGTGTGTAGATCGACTCGCCCTTCGCGTGGCATGTGGATCTCAACATCGACCCGGTGATTCATTCCGCCCCAATTGATAGTGACGCCATGATGCGGAAGTCGCACCTCGATCTCCACCCTGTCTCCCGACTGGTGCTCCTCAATTCGAATGCCATCATCGCCGATTTTGTAGCGCGTGGTCGTGATCTTGGCTTCAATGATCTTCTGGTCCCAGGTAGAGACACGAATGTTGGCGTCTGACGTGTCAACCCGCAGGTCCGGCTTCCCGGTGAGCGTATAGGTTTTACTCCACTCCTCGGCTTGCGCGTGCGGCGCCGACAGCACGCAAGCGAAGCAGCCCACCATTACAGCGAGAACTAAACTGGATCCGAGCCTTATCTTCTTCATGGCAATGTTCTCCATCGCAGTCTTTGTCATGGCAACCTCCGCGGCACATTTCAGCCTCGCTCTTAGACTTGGTTACGCACAATTGGTAACGTCAGTTCCCTGAAGTCGTGAAATTGCCGGGATTTTAATGCCCCCGGCCCAAAAAACAAAACCGGGGACGGTTTCGTCCCCGGTTCAACTTCGATTCCAAGTTTGCGGACTTACTGTGCTTTTGCCAGTGACTGATCGTCGATTTCAACGTCGTCCCCAGCATGTACGTCTTCCATGGCGAACACAATCATGCCCGTCGCGGTGGTTGGCGTGGTTCCAATCACTACAATCTCACCCACGGCGCGCCTGGGCAGGTCACGCACGTGAATCACCGGCCCATTCGTCCGGGTCAGGATGTTCGGATCGATCGCCGGTTGCTTTGCCTGCGTATCTTCACTGATGGCTGCCTTAAACGAAAGCGAATCCACCGGATCGTGCAGGTCCGCTTCATAGCTGCGAACCGCCCGAAAATAGTCCCCAACTTTTACGCCCTGGTTCGCGCCCACATTCATGTAAATCTTCTGTCCGGTTCCCAGCACCGAGTCGAAGTCTTTTCCCATCACGATGCGCCCAGTCACTTTGCTTCCGCTGGGCATGAAGCGGTCAAATCGCAACGGCGGATGAAACGACACCATCGTCTTCTCCGCAAAAGGAATCGCAGTGTCCCCAGGGTTGAGCGGATCGCAGGAATACTCAACGCTGGCCACAGCCGCCCGGCTCCGCGTATCGATAATACGCACGCGCCCAACTTCCATGTAAGGCTGTCCCGTGGACTTCATCAGTTTGCGCTGCCCAGGGTACATTTCGTATTCGTTGGCATCGCGCAGGGCGCGGATAATTTCATACTCCGCTCCCGCCGTATACCCAGTTCCTTGCAGGTAGACAATGTCTCCCCTTACGAACTTGGTGGTGGTTGGAGTCTCGAGCCCGCCAGCTATGAAGTGCGCCTCAGGCAATACCTGCTTATTGATGAAACCCGCGCAGTAAACGTCCGCGTAGGTAGGCATCTGTACGCGCTGAATCGGGAAGTTGGCCGTCGTAACGACCGTTCCTTCTGGAGCAACGCCCGTAGACGCCGCCGCAATATCCGCCGCCTGCGCCCAGCCCATGGTGGCGGTGAACAACAATAACAATCCTATTTTCTTCATGTTACCTCCGAAAACGCGCAACTCTAGGACGCTTCGCAGGCCAACGCCGTGGAAGCTCTGCCCCTGTGGAAGGTAACAACCGCCTGATAGAGGGTCAAGGTTACGAGGGTGTCAGGCACTCGTGCAAACCACTTTTTCTTGCCAATTGATGAATCCTTGTTGCATCTGCAATTCGACCCCTGTAAGATTCGCAGCCGGACCTATTGAACGATATAGAGCCCGTGGGCTCTATCGAACCTATTGATTTCAAGATGCTTGCTGCCCCCAAAAATGGCTTGCCTCGCCTGTTGCCTCTGCGGTTGCCGCGGGTCTGCGTCGCCATCGCTGCCTCCGACCCCGCCGAACTTGTCGAAAAGGCCGAGGGCTTGATTCGTGATAACCCCTTTCTTGAGTTCAGGTTAGATCACCTTTCAAAGCCCGGCCTTGCGCTTCCCAAAATCAAGCATTTCATGGAAACGCATGCCGGCATCACAGTGATCGCCACCTGCCGCCGCGCCGCCGCTGGAGGCAAATTCCGTGGATCCATCGCCGCCCAGCTCGAGATCCTTACCAAAGCCGCCGCAGCCGGATGCCAGTTGGTGGATATCGAACTTCAGACCGCCCTCAAGTGCAAATCTGACCAACTCCAGAAGCTGCGCACCCGCGCTGGCTTAATCCTCTCGTTCCATGATTTTCGCGCCACCAAGAAGCTCGACAAAACTCTGGAACAAATGCGTGAGTTTCCTGCCGACTTCTACAAAGTCGTCAGCACCGCCACCACACTCGCCGATAACGTTTCCATGATCCAGTTCCTGGCGCACGAAGGGGATAATCAGTCTCTGGTCGGCGTCTGCATGGGCGAACAGGGAATCATCAGCCGCGCGCTCGGAGTTCGCGCCGGCAGCGTCTTCACCTTCGCTGCCGTCAGTCCCGGAGAAGAAACCGCTCCCGGCCAGGTCAGCGCACAAGAGCTCCGCAGCGTCTACCGCATCGAGCAGATCGACGCCGCCACGCGCGTCTACGGAGTCGCCGGAGACCCAGTCGCTCATTCACTCTCGCCGGCCATCATGAACGCTGCTTTCCGCCGCGAGAACGTCAACGCCGTTTACCTCGCCCTGCACGCCAAAACTCTCAAGGATTTGCTGACCTGCGTGCGCGAGATTCCTATCCACGGCCTCAGCATCACCATGCCTTATAAGGAAGCCATCCTCCCGTTCCTCGATAACACCGACTCGCATACCACGAAGATCGGCGCCTGCAACACCGTGGTCCGCGCTCAGGATGGGAAACTTTACGGCTTCAATACCGATACTTCCGGCGTGGTCCGCCCGATCGAGCGCCGCCTTAGCACCATTCAGGACGCGAAAATTCTCGTCCTTGGCGCCGGTGGCGCAGCCCGCGCCGCCGTCTTCGGCCTGCGGGAACGCGGCGCTGAAGTCTTCATCCTGAACCGCAATGTGGCCGCCGCCCAGAAACTTGCCCGCCGCGCCCACGCCCGCTCCATCAAACGTGCCGACCTCAAAAAATATTCCTTCGACGTGGTCATCAACGCCACCCCCGTCGGCATGGGAAACCTGAAAGACACGCCGTTGCAGGAAAAAGAAATCAACGCGCGCTTCGTCTTCGACATGATCTACGATCCCCGCGAAACCCGTCTGCTTCAACTCGCCAAAGAACGCGGAGCCCAAATCATCCCGGGCCTCGAGATGTTCGTCCACCAGGCCGCCCGCCAGTTCGAAATCTGGACCGGCAAGCCCGCCCCCCAGGACGACATGCTCCAGGTCGCAACCCTCGCCCTCAACGAACGCGCCGCAAGAGCCGCTGCTGCAGCAAAGAAGAGATAGGCAATACGGCGCACTGTTGCCACTGAAACTGGTGTGAATTAGCCAGAAAGCGAATCTCGTTGACGGTCGTTGTCAAATATGACAACATGGGAATCGTCCTACACACGTGGTCGGCACATGACTCGAAAGACCCGCCCCGTTTCATGGATCAAGGCGGCACTAAAAACATTCGAGGCATTCCCGGAAGAGGCAAGATCAATCTGTCTTGCGGCTTTGACAATCGCTGCCGAAGGCGGTAAGGCTGATATTGCTAAGCCAATGCGAGGTATTGGGTCGGGAGTGCTCGAGATTGCACTGCCATTCAAGGGCGACGCCTTCCGTGTGGTTTATGCGGTTCAAATCGCCGATGAAATTTGGGTAGTACATGCATTCCAAAAGAAATCGAAACGTGGCATTAAAACTCCTCAGCACGAGATCGACCTAATCAAGGATCGTCTGAAAGTATTGGAAGAAATCTCGCCATAAAAGCGACAGTCAGATTTCACTTGAGAAATCCATCATGAGACACGAAAAAGCAAGCGGAAAGCTCGAAGTAGTGCGCGGAAGCGGCAACGCCTTTCGCGATCTCGGCCATCCCAACGCCGACGCCGCTCAGTTCAAGGCGATCCTTGCGGCCGAAGTCATAAAGGCACTTGACCGGCAACACCTGACGGTTCGCGCCGCCCACGCCCGTACCGGCATTGCCGCCGCGGATTTCTCGCGCATCCGCAACGCCGATCTCGGACGCTTCACCGTGGATCGCCTCATGTCAATCATCAACCGCCTCGGTTCGCGCGTCGAGGTGAAGATTCGTCTGCACCGTGCCGATACCGCCGTTTACGACGCCCACCCATGAGTGGGTTAGGAATTTTCCCATCGCGCCTGGATACAACTTCCGCGCCGCCCCCACCCTCACTGCAGCTTCCCATACTCCGCCTTCGCCTCTTTCAGGACAGGAATATCCTCATCGCCATCCTTCCACAGCGTAAGAAAATCTTTATACGCCGCAAGCGCCCGCACCCGCGCTGCATCCGCATCCGCACCATGCGACATTCTCGCCTCCAAAGCGTTCGCACGCGCCACTCCCAAATGCGCCAGCGCCCCAGTCCAGCAATTCCATACAACGCCGCTATGATCGATTATTTTTTCGAACTCAGCCGCCGCCGCGCTCCCCTGTCCCGCCGCAAGGTAAGCTTCCCCGCGCACATACGCCGGATACATGCACGACATACTGATATCGAACGGAATCTCTCCCAACTCCAAAGGCAAAGCACGCTGCAAAACGTTCAACGCCTCTGCCGGACTTTTCCGATCCAGCGCCAACTGCCCCTGAATCGCCGGCAGCCAAAGCGACTGCACCTGCGTATCCAGCGGTAACCGTTTTCCCAGCGCCTCAGCCAGGGATTCAGCCCGTGCCGTGTCACCCGCCATTGCCAGCGCCAGCGCCGCTTCACTTTGCACGCCCTCGCTCGCCGGATCAAGTTTCAGCGCAGCCGTTGCACTCTCCCGCGCTTGCGCACTATTGCCCACAGCCGCCTCCCGTTGCGCCGCAATCGCCTGCCAAAGTGCCGCATTCTCCTTACTATCCGTTCGGATCGCAGATTCCACCGCGCGCTGCGTCAACTCTTCCGCCTTCCGCATATGCCCCGCATAAGCCTCGGTGTCGGATTCGAATTCGAATGCCCAATTCTCATACTCCGGCTTGCTGGCATACCACTTCTGCTGCTCGTCCATCCCTGCCGAATCCTTCTTGAGAAAGGCAAGCGCGTAGAGCGTGTTATGCATCGACAAACTATCCAGCTTCCGCCCTTGCGCTTCCTGAATCACTTGAGCAGCCTCGTCAAAACGCTGCAAAGCGACCAGATCGTTCACCAGATTCCCATATAGACCCACGTCCTCCGGCGCCAGCCGCAAGCCTTCCCGCGTCACCTCCACCGCCTTCTCATACTGGCCCTCGGCCCCATACTCCAGGCCAAGCCCGCTATAGCCGGAGTAATCGCGCGGGTAACCTTCAATTTCTTCCTGATAAGTTTGCGCCGCTTTATCCAGCTCTCCCGTGACGTTGGTGTAATAGCCCGCGGTAATGGAAAGCTTCTCCCACTCGCTGGCGTGCTCCCGCAACTCGAAGGCCTTGGCCAGATATTCCCCCGCCCGTCCCACCTCGCCCAAACTTTGATAATCCGTGCCCACCGCTTTGTAGCCCAGCGCAAAATTTGGATCGAGTTCAATCGCCCGCTGATGGTAGGGCAGCGCCGCCGCGGTGCCTTTCTCTCGGTAAGCTTTTCTGCCCAGCGTGTAAGCCTTTAACGCGTCCAGCGAAAAGGTTGTAGCCTGCACCAGCGGCACATCGAACCTCTGCACCGTCGCCAGCGACTCTCCCATTTCACCTCGCAACTTGGACGCCGCCTCGCCCAGCGCGTCGAGCACTTTCTCTTTCGATGGCGACGTAATCTGCTCTTGCGCCAGCGTGTCTCCATTCTGGCAATTCACCGCCTTCAATCCCAGTACATACTCGCTGCCCAGCGTTCCAATGGATCCCGCAATGTAAGCCTTGCTCCCGGCCCGCAGGCACAACTCTCGCGCAATCTCGGGCGTCAGTTTTGTTCCTTCTGGCCGCGCCATCATTCGCAGCGTCTTCGTCACCCGGCTGTCGGAGAGCACATTCAAAAACGGCGATTGCCGCAAGGAAACACTAAGGGCCGTCTTCAGCGTGTCGTCGAACACCGGATCTCCCGTGCTATTGGAAAAATCCGAAAGAATAACGGTGTCTTGATCCGTCACGCGCTTACTGATCAGCCGCGACCGGTAATACAACCCGCCTGCCACAAGCAACACCAAAACCACGAGAGGAATGAGAAACTTCCAAACCTTGACCGACCCCGCACGATACTGCGGAGCGGCGATCATCCCTGAACTCACTCCGGAAATGTGCCCGCTCTCGGAGTCGCGCTTCAGGCGCTGCAAATCCGTCCGCATCTCGGCCGCATGCTGGTAGCGCAGATTGCGGTCTTTCTCTAGAGCTTTGCAGATAATTTCTTCCAGCCTTTGCGGTATCTCGGGATTCAGCCGCACAGGCGGCGTGGGCACTCCATCCAGAATGGCTTTGAAGATCACCGCCGAACTCTCTCCTCGAAACGGCAACTGCCCCGTAGCCATCTCGTAGAGCACTCCTCCGAAGGAGAACAAATCCGTGCGCGAATCCAGTTCCCTCGCACGCGCCTGCTCGGGTGACATATAGGCGACCGTGCCTAGCGTGGATCCCGGGCTGGTGAGATGCTGATCGTGGATTGTGTCCGACTCCGTCATCGCGGCCGCAACCTTGCTTGACGAACTCACACCCTGCACCACTTTCGCCAGACCGAAGTCCAGAATCTTGGCATGTCCTCGCTTGGTCACGAAGATGTTGCCCGGCTTAATATCGCGGTGAACAATGCCTTCGGCGTGTGCCGCATCCAGCGCGTCGGCAATGTCGATTGCAATCGGAAGCAGAACATCCATTTCCAGCGGACGCCCCGCAATGCGATGCTTCAGCGTCAGCCCATCCAGAAACTCCATGGCGATGAAGGCTTCGCCATGCTGGTCGTCAATCTCATAAATTGTGCAGATATTTGGATGATTCAGGGCGGACGCGGCCTTCGCTTCGCGCTCAAAACGGCTCAACGCCTGCGAATCTTTGGCCACGTCGTCAGGAAGGAATTTAAGAGCTGCAAAGCGCCCCAGTTTGAGGTCTTCGGCCTTGTACACCACACCCATACCACCGCCGCCGATTTTTTCAACGATGCGATAGTGAGAAATGGTGCGGCCGATCATGTCTAGCATCCGCGCAGTGCTTTTCTGGTTAGGATGCGATCATGGTAAAGTCCAAGACACGGCGAGTCAAACCGCTACGCAGCGCGCTCTCGCTTCTGGCTGACCATCAAGCTGCAGTAAGAATTAATTCTGGACGGACTGCCGCTTCAGAATCTCCAGACCAGCCCGGTCGATCCGCGGTAATCATTCTGCGTCGCACTCAGCAAATGAGTTCGCATGTAATCGAATTCCAGACGCCAGGCAAAGTGATGGAGAAAGAGAAACTGAAATTTGCGATCCACGCCGCCACCCGCATCTTCTGAAATCGGATAACGCGTAAAACCGTCCGATGTGTTGCGCTGGCCGCCCGCCATGATGTGCACAAACGGCCGCCACTTGCCGTAATTAAATGAGAGCCGCGGCCCCAGTTGCGCCGTGTATTGTTGCACCCCCAACCGATACTGACCGGTAGCGTCCACCACGATGCTCCAATGCGTGTAGCGGGACAAAGGAAAATCCTCGAACGAAGCATTCCACCCGCGAAAAGTATAGCGATTGATCACATCCACATTGTCGCCGTAGGCCGCTCCAACATATACGTTCCCACTGGGAAGCAGTTGCGCTCGGGAAGCGGTTGCGAACAGCATCAAACTCAGGAACGCCAGCACCACGGCTGCGGTTTTCGACACGAAAATATTTCCTCCCCTGGCAAAAAGATGTCAGCAGCAAATTCTACCTGAATGCGTGAATTTCGTTAGATGCAGTGTACCCGAGCCTCCAGATGCCCGCATTCCAAAATTGTCTCCACGGGCAAAACCGGTCAAACCTGCACCTCTCATTTTCCGAAATCGGCCCAAATCGCTGACACAGCAACGAACACATACGAAACAACTTGCCCACAGCACCTTCCACGGCACCACGGACCCACAGAAACCAGCACTATCGAAAATCGCTCTTTCCATACAATTATGTTCGCCGAAAACCTCCCAAAGAGTGGGAAAATGGTTCTGCACTGCAGCCGATTCCCGTTCCACGTCATCGTCCGGCCCCGGAGAATCGATTCGGCTGCATGGCGTGGCTGCATTGAAGATGGGGCGAAAAGTTTGTGGCCGCCCTAAGGAGGCGAATTGGGTAACCGTATCCTCGTTGTCGATGACCACGATGTCGTACGCCACGGCGTCCTCCTCATCCTGCGCAGCCATCCTGAGTGGGAGATCGTCGGCGAGGCTGGCGACGGATTCGACGCCATCGCCAAAACTCAATCCCTCGATCCCGACCTCGTCATCCTCGATATCAGCATGCCCCGCAAAGATGGCCTTGAAGTCCTCACCGAGCTGGTTCAGATGAAAGTTCGCGCCCGCATCCTGGTCCTCACCATGCACGAGTCCACCGAACTCGCCCACGCCCTCAAAACCGCCGGCGCCTTCGGCTACGTTGTCAAAACCCAGGCCGCCCGCGACCTGGTGCGCGCCGTCCAGGATATTCTGAACGGCGTTTCCTTCTTCCCCGTCCCCGCTCCCGCACTCGAACCTTCGCCCATCACCAACCCCACAGCAAATCCCGCTCGCCCGTAGACTTGCCACAGTGAAATCCCGGCGTTTCAGTGCCGCGTAAATCCAAACTGATGAGCCGATTTTTAGCCCCCAGCGGCATGCGACCGAACAAAATGAACGTACCATAAAAAGTACCGGCCGTCCTTGTCAAGTCCACTTTAGACCTCATTCCGGCCCCCTTTAACCCCCTCGAAAGTAGACAAAATTTCCACAGCCTAACCCATTGAATCCATTCGCTCGCTCAAAACTCGCTACCTGGAATCAATCACTTCCAGCCCAATTTTTTGTACGATTCACAGTGTTCCACGTGGAACATTCACGTTATTTTGCGCCAGGCTCCCGCGTTCAGTCCGCGCCTGGCAACCTTCCGCCAAAAGCTGGTACTAATGATAGATGCGTCTGCCGAAACAGCACGATTGGATTGCGATCCTCGCCTGCGCGGGATTGCTGGTTCTTGCGTTGATGAATCTGGGATTCGCCACCTTTACCCGCCCAACAAGACCTGGTACTTCGCAAGTTGTGCAGGCATCCGGCATCGCACAGCCCCCGGCAAGCTCGCTTCAATCCTATGAGGGCATCGTTACCGACACCAAATGTGGCGCCAAGCACTCCGCCTCAGTAGGAAAAGATGCTGCGGATTGCACTCGCGTTTGCGTTCATGGCGGCGAACAGTTCGCGCTCGTGGATGGTGATAAGGCCTTCGTTCTAGCTGGCGAGTCTGAACGTCTAAAGCGCGTAGCCGGAGAGCGGGTCAAAATCCTCGGCACACTAAACGCGAACACTATCTCGGTCGCCTCGATTGTGTCGCCCGCCCCTTAACGACTTCTAAATTTCCGTAGGCTTCGACTCGATCAAAGAATTCGGGACAGTGGCCGCCGCAGTCGCGCCAGAAATGCCAGGCACGGCGACTTGAATCGGCGAACGGGAAAAAGCGCGCTCATCCCATTTACCAAAAATCATTTTGCCGGCGGTCGTCTGCAGCACCGATGTCACCGATACATCGATGGTCTTGCCAATCATCTTGCGGGCATTGTCGACTACGACCATCGTTCCATCGTCCAGATAAGCCACGCCCTGGTTGTATTCCTTGCCTTCCTTCAGGATGAACACTTTCATGATCTCGCCGGGCAGCACGATCGGCTTGAGCGAGTTTGCCAGTTCGTTGATGTTCAGCACCGCGACTCCCTGCAGCTGCGCGACTTTATTCAGATTGAAATCATTCGTGATGATTTTTCCTTCGTAAACTTTCGCCAGCTCAATCAGCTTTAAATCCACTTCGCGCACGGCGGGGAAATCGTCTTCAACAATCTGGATTTGCAGGGTTGCCATTTTCTGCAGCCGCTGCAGCACGTCGAGACCTCTCCGCCCGCGGTTACGCTTGAGCGAATCGGCGGAATCGGCCACAAGCTGCAACTCGCGCAACACGAACTGCGGGGTCACAATAATGCCGTCGAGGAAACCAGTCTCGGCGATATCGGCGATGCGGCCATCGATAATCACGCTGGTGTCGAGAATCTTGTAACTTTTCTTCCCCTGTTTCTCGCCGCCGAAAACTCCGCCCAAGGCCGCCAGGTTGAGCAGGTCGCCCTTGCTCGCGCCTACAATCAGGCCCACATAGGCCATCAGCAGCATCACCAGGATCTGCAGAAAGCTTTGCGTGTTGCCGGCAGGCACACTACTGCGAATCACCAGCGCAAACAGGTAAGCCCCGCAAATTCCGAGAAGGCTTCCGATCGCCGCGCCGATCAGCCGCTTCAGGCTCACCGTGCGGAGCTTCCATTCGAACAGGACAATCCCCGCCCCGACCAGCGCTCCCACTGCGGCATCCTGCGTGCGGGCTAGATGGAACGGTTCAATGAAGTAGCATGCAACCGAAACTACAACAATAAAAAGAAGACGTACAAGAACTAGATCCACAGTTATGACCTCCTCCGGATGCAGCTCCGCCCACAATTGTGGGCCGCGATGCACCGGTGCCGCTTCCTCGTCCGCCTCGAGGTGGAATTGGCCTGTCGTATGCGGGGCGCAAGAATTAGGGGATGAATGTACGCACCGTCCCGGCCCGTGGAGGCGCGACCGGGAAGACTTCAGTAATCCAACGCCCAAAGTATATACCCCGCGGCAAACACCGGGCGAAGAAACATAGCGGCAGCCTTTGATTACTCCGGCTTGATTACTCTGGCTGGACTACTCTGGCT
>Ga0182015_10001720_pt1 | contig 28201 bp, 8 predicted proteins | sample 712P3MmetaG_FD_120478 | JGI IMG/M metagenome (GOLD analysis project Ga0182015, IMG submission 120478) | Permafrost microbial communities from Stordalen Mire, Sweden - 712P3M metaG | ecosystem: Environmental > Terrestrial > Soil > Wetlands > Permafrost | place: Sweden: Stordalen | collected... | reverse complement strand
TGCTGTCGAAGGACTTCGTGCTGTCTCATGTCAGCCAGAAGGTGGGCGACGTCGTCGATGTGCCCCGCGTGACGCAGGATGTGGCGTTCTTCAACAAGACCGGCGTCGCGCGCATTCAGGCTCTCATGCAGCCGGGCGCGCAATTCGGGCTGACGGAGATCGAGCTCGCGGTGACCGAGCCGCCGAAGAACCTTATCCAACTGTTCTTCGACAATCAGGGCGTCCCCTCCGTCGGTCAGCTCGAGGCCGGCGCGCTGCTGCAGCGTTATGCGCCTCTCGGCCTCGACGACAAGCTGACGCTCTATGCAGTCAAATCCGAAGGCAACATCAGCGGCAACTTTGCCTATAATGTTCCCTTCAATCCCTGGGGCGGCCGGATCGGCGTGAGCCTCACGCAGGGCGCCATCCACGTCGTCGGGGGACCCTATCGATCGCTGGACGTCACCGGCGCCTCGCAGATCGCGTCGGTCAACGCAAGTCAGCCGCTATTCGCCAATTCGGAATGGCTGCTTCTTGTCAGCGCGTCGCTCGCCCACGAGGTCTCCACATCCGAGCAGACCAGTATCAACATCACCGGCGATCACACGACCGTGGGGACCGGCGGCTTCACGATCGGCTATACTGGAGCCAGCTTCTCCGCGAGCGTGTCGCCGACCCTCGCCGACGCCCATTCCTATAGCGACGTTTCCGGACTGAACGACAACTTTGTGCTGCAAGGCGGGGCGTTCAGCTCCGCCGCCGCATTGCCCTACAATTTCAACGCCACGCTCGGAGGCGCCTGGCAGGTCGCCTGGACGGATCAGCTGCCGGGCGACCAGTTGTTCCAGGTCGGCGGCCCCACGACGGTGCGCGGTTATCCCGCCGACGCGGCGGCCGGCCCGTCCGGCTATTACGCCAACCTGGAACTCCATCACGCGGTTCCAATTCCCAACGCCGGCCTCGACGCCTATGTGTTCTATGATCGCGGCAGCGTCTACAACCATTTCCCCGCCGTTCAGATCCTCAATTCGGCGGGCCTCGGAGTCTCCTGGACCTTCAGCAAATATTTCGTCGCCGATGTGAGCGCCGGATTTCCCCTCGATAAAGTCGTGGATCCCCAGGCCCCCTATCAAATCTACTTCCGGCTGACCGCGAAATTGGAGTGAGGGGAGCTTGGTCGCGGCTAAACTCGGCCTGGAGCTTCGGAACAATCGGACGCAAGCAAGACCCGGTTCAGGCTCGCGGGACGCTCCCCGCCTGGCGTCCCGGACCGGCGCCAGGCCGTCTAAATCAATGCTTTTTGTGGATGACGATCGTGAACCCGAGCTCGTCGCTGACCAGTTGCGCATCGGAGCCGACATCGCCCATCGCGACTGCGGGCTCGCCCGGCTGCTCGAGAACGACGCCGCCGCCGGACACGTGTTGCAGATGCGCATCGAACGCTTCGACTGGGAATTGCCAGCCGGGCTGGCCGGCGAGCCCTTCCTCGGCAAACAGCGGGCCGGTATTGCCCAACCATCCCTGGCGGTTGAAATCGCGCGTGAAGCTGGCGCCCAAATAGGTGTTCCCGAACAGCTGATCCACGATGGCTGAACTGGCGCCGTATTGCACGACGAACGCGTTCGTCGTGGTGAAAGTCGCGTTTTGGGTGAGATAGAACGCGTCGCTGGGTTGAAAGAGCTGAACATCGAAGCCGTTCTGCGGGCTCGACGACTGATCATTGACCCAGATCCGGTCCGAGGCCGTGGTCAGATCGAGCGTGCGCGTGACGAACGCGTCTTCGATCGCGACGAGGCTCGCATTGGTCGCCAGCGTCGTGTCGCCCTCCCAGAGCTGGCCGATGACGATGCCGTTGAGGGCGTCGACCGTCAGGACGGCGCTGTTGCCAATGCCGCCCTTGTAGCCGGTCAGATCGAGCGCGAGCGGCCCGGTTGCATTCGGCTTCTGGTGCAATATGCCGATGCGAAGGTTTCCAACGCCAAACCTTGCGCCGGTCAACACGGCGAGATCGGCAAGGGTCAAGTCGCCCGGAGTCGACAGCGCCACGCTCGAAGCCGTCAGATTGCCGAGCGATATGGCTCCGGCGGCGGTAAAGTCGGCTTCGCCGTTCGCGTGCGCATCGCCGCCAAGAATGGCGCCGCCGGAATTGAGAATAATGTCGCCCGCATCGCCGGGGATGCCCCTGACGGTCAGATTGACAAAGGTAATGTCGCTGGCCGCCGATAGCGTCTGTGTCCCGCCGCTCGTGGCGGCGCCGAGCGTGATCTTGCCGCCGATCGAGGTCGCATTGATTGTCGTCGCCGCGCTGATGCTGCGCCAGTCGATCAAGCCGCCGGCCGTCAGCGCCGCGGCCCCTGTCAGCGTCGACAGTTGATCCCCGGTGTTGTTCGTCGCCGCGACGAGATTCGCCGAATGCTGCGCCGTTATCGAACCCCCGGCGATCGCGCCCGCATCCGAGGTCGCATCGACGTCGCCCGCCGCCGCCGTCAGCTCAGCGAAGCGGATGTCCTGCGTCGCATGCAGCGTCTGCGTATCGCCGCTCGTCGCGCTGGCGAAGGTCAGCGCGCCGCCGCTCGTCGCGGTCAGCGAGGTCCCCGCCAGCACATTCGTCCAATCGATGAAGGCTGACGAGGACGGCGCGCTCAGGCTTCCCGCCGCAAGCGTCACGCTGCCGTTCGTCGCCGTAACACTGCCGCCGCTGTTGCCGTCAAGCGACGTCAGCGACGCCAAGCCATTGGCGGCGATCGTGGCGGCGCCCAGCCCCGTGATCGATCCTGCATGCGATGTCACGTCGATATCGCCCGCGCTCGCCGTCAGCGTCGCGAACGTCACGTCGCCCTGGCCCTCTATCGTCTGCGTCCCGTCGCTCGTCGCCGAGCCGATTGTGACCGTCGAGGCGTCGGACGTGACGCTAAGCGCGCCGCCGGTCGCTGTCGCCGTCGTCAGGCTAACCGCGCCGGAGGCGTGGATCGCCTGCGCGCCACCGCTTCCCGTCGTGCCGCTCGTCGCGCTTGCCAGCGTCAACGCGCCGCCGCTCGTCGCGGTCAGCGAGGTCCCCGCCAGCACGGTCGTCCAATCGATGAAGGCCGACGAAGAAGGCGCGCTGAGGCTTCCCGCCGCCAGAGTCACGCTGCCGTTCGTCGCCGTGACGCTGTCGCCGCTATTGCCGTCAAACGCCGTCAGCGACGCCGAGCCGTTGGCGGCGATCGTGGCGACGCTCAATCCTGTGATCGATCCAGCATGCGACGTCGCGTCGATGTCGCCGGCTGTCGACGTGAGAGTCGCGAAGGTCACATCGCCCTGGCCATCGATCGTCTGCGTTCCGTCGCTCGTCGCCGAGCCGATCGTCACCGTCGAAGCATCCGACGTTATGCCAACCGTGCCGCCCGTCGCTGTCGCGGTCGTCAGGCCAACCGCGCCGGAGGCGTGGATCGCCTGCACGCCGCCGCTTCCCGTCGTCCCGCTGGTCGCGCTTGCGAAGGTCAACGCGCCGCCGCTCGTCGCGGTCAGCGAGGTCCCCGCCAGCACAGTCGTCCAATCGACGAAGGCCGATGAGGACGGCGCGCTGAGGCTTCCCGCCGCAAGCGTCACGCTGCCGTTCGTCGCCGTAACGCTGTCGCCGCTATTGCCGTCAAACGACGTCAGCGACGCCGAGCCATTGGCAGCAACGGTAGCGGCGTTCAACCCCGTGATTGATCCAGCATGCGACGTCGCGTCGATGTCGCCGGCTGTCGACGTGAGAGTCGCGAAGGTCACATCGCCCTGGCCCTCGATCGTCTGCGTTCCGTCGCTCGTCGCCGAGCCGATCGCCACCGTCGAGGCGTCCGATGTGACGCCAAGCGCGCCGCCCGTCGCTGTCGCCGTCGTCAGGCCAACCGCGCCGGAGGCGTGGATGGCCTGCACGCCGCCGACTCCCGTCGTTCCGCTCGTCGCGCTAGCGAAGGTCAACGCGCCGCCGCTCGTCGCGGTCAGAGAAGTCCCCGCCTGCACAGTCGTCCAGTCGATGAAGGCGGACGAGGACGGCGCGCTCAGGCTTCCCGCCGCGAGCGTCACGCTGCCATTCGTTGCCGTAACGCTGTCGCCGCTATTGCCGCCCAGCGACGTCAGCGACGCCGAGCCATTGGCCGATAGTGTTCCGCCAGTGATCGAACCGCCCGTCGACGTCGCGTCGATGTCGCCGCCCGTCGACGTCAATGTCGTAAACCCGATGTCCCCGGTCGCGTCGATCGTCTGCGCGCCGCCGCTGGTCACTGATCCGAGGATGAGAGAGGTTCCGGACAAGGACACGGATCCGCTGGCCCGCACCTGCGCCGCATCCAGCGCCGCAACGGCTTGCAAAAAGACGTCGCCGGCCGAGGCGTCGGCGGTCAGATAAGGCGCCGAGAGGACCTGCGGCGCCGAGAGCGTCCCGATGCCCGTGGTCGCGGTCAGGGAAACGGCGCCATTCGCCGCTGTTTGAAGGTTGAGACTATCCCCGTTCGACAGGATCGATCCGCCGGCAAGGATCGTGACCGCATCCGAGACCGTCGTCCGGCTGAAGGCGCTATCGACCAGACCCAGCGTGGCGTCGCCCGATGTATCGATCGAAATCGCCTTGGCCGCCAGGATCGAAGCGCCAGACTGCATGAGCAGCGAACTGGACGTCGTCGTCACGGCTCCGTTCGTCGAGACGAGGGAGGTCGCCACGGTGAGGGCGCCGCCCACGTCGAGCGAGACATCGCCGCCTGCGGTGAAAGCCGTGACCGTCAGCGCGTTCGGCGCGTTCCCGCCGACCGTCGGCGCATCGATATTCGCAATCCCCGTCGCGGCTCCGGACAAGGCGCCCGTCGCCAGAATATCGAGCGGCGCGGTTCCCGTTCCGACGGCGCCGCCCGAATTCAGCACGATATTCGTCGCCTCGACATTGACGCCCGTCAGGTCGGACAGGATCGAATAGCCGGAAGCGGTGGTGATCGAGGCCGTGCCGCCGGCAAAGTCGCGTTGGATTCGCGCATCGCCGTTGACGACATTGAGATAAGCGTCGCCGCCGGCCGAGGCGCTGACCAGTGCGCCGCCGATGGCGTAGGTCAGCGGCGTTGCGCTCGATCCGATGCTGCCGCTACCGGCCACCAGATCAAGATCGCCGACCGCATTGATCTGTATGGCGGAGAGCGGCGCTCCCGACAAGGTCGCCGCCACGATGCTGCCTGGCGCCGTCAGATCGACAGCGCCCTGGGCGACGACGTGGTTTACCGTGATGGAGGAGCCGGTCGTCGCCTGAAGATAGACCGAAGCGGCCGAATTGACGGTGAAGGCGCCGCTCGCGTCGACGAAAACGGGCGCGGTCTGCGAAATGTTCAACGCCGTAACGGTCGCGCCAGCCGGCAGGTTCGTCAGGTTCGTTCCGGCGGCTAGGGCGTTCCCGGACGCATCGACGCCGATCAGCGACACCGATCCCGGACTCGTCGCCACGGCCAATATCGCCTGATCGGCCGTGCTCAGCGACCCGCTCGTCAGCGCCGACAGCGAGATCTGAACGCCGCTCGGATTGAAAGTTCCCACCGCGCCGGCGACGACGTTCAGCGTCACGTCGCGGCCGATGATGTCGGCTCTCGCCGAACTGCCGACGACCGTCGCCGCGGGCTGAAGCGCGGATACGTCCACCGCCTGTACGAGTTGCTGTGCGGTCCAGTTCGAGGAGGAGGTGAGGGCCGTGGCGAGCGCGCTGTTCGAAGCGACGGTGAAGGACGTCGGCGCCGCGCTGACGGCGCTTTGCCAGGTCGTCGCGCCATAAGCCTGCGAAAAGGTCATCGCGTAGGTCTGATATTGCGCGTTGGCCCATGCCTGGACCTGGGCGTCGGTCACCGTCGAAGGATTGGCGATGCCGAGCGCGGCGGCCGCCTGCGGCCGGAAGGTCGCGATCGCGCCGGCGCTCAGCGCGAACTGCATATTCGTGCTGGTGAGGTTCGCGGCGGCCGTCTGGATCTGGGCGGCGGTCAGGGTCGTGAACTGGCTGGTTCCCGTCTGATTGGCGCGGGCGGCCTGAACCGCCTCGGCGGTGGCGAGCGGGCCGTAGAGGGCGGCGAGCTGCGCGCCGGTCAAGGAGCTGAAATCGACCTGGCCGGCGGCGACATTGGCCAGGGCGCCATTGGCCAGGAACGCGCCATAGGTCGCCAGGTCGCTGTCGACGCTGTTTTGAAAACTGGTGATCGCCGCGCTGCCGGCGTCGGCGTCGTTTGCCCCGACCAGATGCAGCGCCTGGGTGATCGCCGAGACCTGGCCGACCGACAGCGACGAGGCCGAGGTTTGGGCGAGCGAATCATAGACGTTGCCCTGCAAGACGTTGATGATCACGTTGCCGGTGGCCGAGGCGATCTGACCGATCAGCAGGTCGCCCAAAGGCTGCGTCAAGGCGATGTCGCCGGACGCCGAAACGTTGGCGACGCCGCCGGCCGCCGTCTGGATGACGAGGGGCGCGGCGGCCGACCCGATCGCGCCCTGCGCGCTGGAAACCGTGACGTTGTCGCCCGCGACGGTGAATCCGTAAAGCCCAGTCGCGAGCGTCCCTGTCGCGTTGACCACGACGTCGCCGCCCGACGCCGTCGCGACAAGGCCCTGCGCGCCTGACGCCAGGTTGACATAAGTTCCGCCCGCACCGGCTTGCGCCGAGAGCGCGCCGATGGTCGATCCGACGCCGGTCGTCAGCGTCACGGCGATCGGGATGATGTTCAAGCCGGCGCCGTTCGGCAGGGGGGTCGAGCCGATGCTTCCGTTCGGCGCGGATAGGATCACATTGTTGGCGAGGAGAGAGCCGTTGGCCGTCTGGGAGATGCTGCCGCTGCTCGCGGTTACCGAAGTCGTGCCGGTCGGATTGCTGATCGCAGCGGCGAAGATCACCGCGGCGTTCGAGGTGACGTTGACCTCGCCTGACGCATTGCCGCTGAAGTTGAGCGCGAACGGATTGTCGGCCTTCAACGTGTTGGTAATGCGAAGGAAGGCCTGTGTCGGATAGTTGAAGGTATAGGCCATGCAATTGCAGTCGGCCTGCGTCAAAAAGCCATGGGAGGTGTCAACATAAGCAATGTCCTGAAACACCGTGCCGGCCGATAGGGTGTCTCCGGCGATCGTTTCCTGGAACGCGGCTCCTGACGAACCGAGGATGACGCGGCCGACGGCGGTCGACGACAGGCCCGCGGCGGCGGTTGGCGCCGTATCGCTCACGTAGGGGGCATAAGCGGCCGTGACATAGGACCAGGGACTGTTCGTATTCCCAGAGAAAACCCAGCTCGACGCCGAGCCCTGGCCAGCCAGGCTCACCGTGCGCGTCAGCGTCGCTTCTTCCATATACTGGTACGCCGCGCCGGCGACCGGACTATAGGTCGTGCTCGTCCCTGTGCTGCCGCCTGGCAGAGCAAGCTGAACCGCATCGCCAGCGAGGCCGCCCGTGCTGTTAAGCGGATTGGCGCCATTATCGCTCTGATAGGCCGCAAGGCCGGCGACCGGATTGTAGATATAGGTCGTGGTGTCGCCGACCGTTGTGCCGGTCGCCTGATCCTTCAATCGATCGATGATCGTGATCGTGCCGGAAGTGGCGTTTGCGCCGACCGTCGTTCCCGTATTGATCGCGTTCAACACGACCGCGTCGCCAGATTCGTTGGTCAGCGAGAAGTGCCCATAACCGCTGTTGATATGAATGTTGCCCAGCGTGTTGGTGCTGATGATGTCGCCGTCGAGGCTGATGTTCGCGCCGGAAGAGAAGGCATTGACTTTGTTGATGGTGATCTGGCTGGTCGCCGTATTGTAGGACGCAGTCACGCTTCCGGTCGACGAATTGCCGACCAGAGATGAGATATCGACCACCTGGCCGGAAAGAAACAGCGGCGCGAGATATCCGCCGCCCGAGAAATAGGTGCCCGCTGCGAGTTCCGTGGCGGCCTTGAGATTGCGCGCGGCGTTCGTCTGGCCATCCGCCAGATCCTGCTGGTATTGGCTGAGCGTCGCCAACAGCTGGCCCGTGCTGGCCGAAATATTCACGGAAAAGTTGGTCGGGGGCCCAACGCTTATGCTCCCATTGACGTCGATCGTCGCAGCGACGATCGAAACAATATTGCCGAATATTTGCTGGCTGGCGGCGCTTCCGGCGGTGTTTTCAGAGGCCGCCGTCAGCGTATAGGTCAATGCGGGATTGGTGTAATTGGGGTAAAGGGTTCCGTCGTCGATGTTATAGCTCCCGCCGCAAGTCGCGGTGCTGAGCGTCGGCGCGCAGGCGCCGAAAATCACCAAAGCCCTGTTGTTCGGGGCCGCATTGCCGGCGTGGCCATAGAGGGCGGCGTTGATATCTGTGCCCCCACTGGTCGAGATCGAATTGCTGCTGCCATAAAAATAGGTTCCGCCGGTGGCGTCGACAGTGAAGACGCCGGCGTAGTTCCCGCGCTGGAAGATCGAGCTGGCGACGAATTGCAGGGCGTCGTTTCCGACGGGCGTTCCGGCCGCCGGATCGCCGCCGGGATAGATCGTCGTGAATTCCGTGTAAGCCGATCCGCCGGCGACATAGCTTCCGTCCGGCGAGTTCGCGTTGAAGACCGCGGCGCCAAATGGAATCTTGATGATCTGCTGGTTGACGTTGACATTGCCGGAGTCGACGTAGGATCCGAAGTCGTTTTCAACGTCGAGCAGGCCGCTCGGCGTCGAAAGGTCGCCGGCGATCAGCAGGGCGGGCGCGCTGCCCGAATTGCCGACGCCCGAATCCGAGGTCACTTTGATCGTGATGCTGGGCGTGCCGCTCCCGCCTATGGCGTTTTGCGTGATGCCGGCCGCTGTGGCTTGTGCACTGCCCGCCGCGCCGCTGTAGAGGATCGATCCACCCGGCGTATCGGGAATCTGCGCGCCCTGTGTCAGGACGAGATAGATCGGCTGCGTGTCGAGCACGTTGATCTTCGGGCTGCCGTAGGCGGTCACCGTGCCCGGGTTGGCGCTCGACCCCGAACCATACAATACGTCCGCATCGATCTTGACGACGCCGCCGGCGGCGAACAAAGCGCCGAGCGTGACCGCCTGAACGCCGCTGGTTGAAATATCGCCGCCCAGATTGGCGATATCGCCTGACGTGAGGAAGTCTGCCACGGCGAAGTCGCCGTAATACATGGCGTTTACCGGCTCGCCGGAGGTCTCGGTCGCCGCCGTCGCCGAGCCGATTGGATTGATCGTCAGTTCGAGATCATGATATTCGCCGGCGATCACCATGCCGCCCAGCGTGACGTTCGACGACAGCGGCGCCGAAGTATCGTTGCTGCCGTCCGTGACCGGAATGAACCCCAGTTCGTAGCCATGGCCGGTGCCGTCCGAAGCGACGACCGGCGAGCCGTGGGCGGCGTCGATCGTCACGTTCTCGCCGGCCGCCACGATGGTTTGCGGCGCGAGATCGACGGTCGCGTTGCTGGCGATCGTCGTATTGGCGTCGGCGGCCGGCACCGCGATCAAGCCGCGGACGTAGGATTCCGCGTTGGTGTCGCCCGCCAGCGTCGTCTGGAATCCCTGGTCGATATATTCGCCGGCGGTGACATTGGTGTTGTAGAACGCGTTGATCAAGGTCGGATGTTGCGCATCGACGCCGCCGGCGACGGTAATCGTCTGGTTGCTTGTTAGGTTGATGAAGGCGTTGGCGTCGCCGACGCCGGCCAGTCCATAGGTCGTGACATAGCCATTGGCGTCGATCTGGGCGGTCGAGTAGGTGCCAAGGTCGAGCGATCCGAATGTCGTGAGCGACGAGCCGGCGCCGACCGTTTCGCTGTTGGTCAGCGTCCCGTTGACGGTCGCGTTGACGCCTGCGCCCTCGATCAAGCCGCCGGTCGTCAGCGTGTCCTGATCCGCAATGAATACGATCGAGCTTGCAACGACAGCGATGCTGCCGGGATTGACATTGGGATCGGAGCCGGAAGCGAGCGTCACTCCGCTGCCGATGGCGATGCTCGCGCCGCCGCCGTTTTCGTCGATGTTGATGGTGCTGGTCGCGCCGGCGCCGTTGATGCCGCCGCCCGCGCCGGCCTGGGTGCCGGAACTTGCGTCATCGAACATGTTCTGCGCCGTGATGTCGATGGCCGGCGCGCAGCCGCTGCCAAGGCAATTGGCCAAGCCCACCGCCGTCGCCTGCAGGTCGGCGCCGGCGCCGATGACCACGCCGACGTTCGAGGTCGCGTCATGAGTCGACAGCGCAGCGCTGGCGCCGACGACGCCCGCATTGAGCGAATCGGCCATCTCGCCGAAATCGTCGTTATGGCTGGCCTGGATGAGGATCGACGCGGCGGTGATGTTCGAGCCCGCGCCGACTGTCGCCGTCACTGTCGAATCATCCGTCGTCGCCGCGGTCGAGCCGTTGCCGGCGTAGAAGCCGCCGCTGCCGGCCTGTCCAGCCGCGTTGTCCGAATCGGTCCCGGTCGCCGAGACGGTCAGCGTGGATAGGTCGCCGTTCGGAGAGATCGCGGACGCGGACGCGCCCAGCGTCGCCTTGGTCGTGGTGCCGGCCTCCGCCGTCGCCACGACGACGCCGATGGCGAGCACGCCGCCGACCGTCACGCCGGTGCTCTGCGCGAATTGGTTCGTGGTGTTGGAGGCGATGATGGCGACATCGCCGGTCGGAAGCGCCAGGCCGGTCCCTGTGGAAGCTTCGACGTCGCCATCGTTCTTGGCGTCGGCCATGGTTGCGTCGGCGCCGACCAGCGTGCCGCCGGCGCCGGCGACGCTCCAGGCGGCCGCGCTCGTCTGGCCTTGCTCGAATCCGTCGGTGCTAGCCGGCACGGCGCTTGAAGTGGGGAAGGACGTCGCCGCGGTCCCCGAAACCGCGCTCGTCGCGCTGATGTAGAGACCGACCGTGCCCGCCAGAGCGACAGTGCCGTCGACCGTCGCCGTGACCGTCGGCGATGCGATGGCCTCGGTGTAGGAGACGCCCACCGCCGCCGCGCCGACCGAGACGCCGAAGGAAAACGCCTTGGCGTCGGGCGTATCCTGCGCCGATACGATCAAACCGTCGTCCAGGCCGCCTGTCGTGGCGTCGTCGAGGTTTGGCGCGACAATCAACGCCCCGCCCATGACCTGCGCGGTCACCGTGGCGTCGTCGGTCGCCGTCGCCGCCGCCGCATCACCCGCGATGATGCCTCCAGCGCCGGCCAGCGTATAGGCCCAAGTCTGGCCGCTGTCGGTCGCCTGGATCTGCACGGTCTCCGAGGCGATCGCCGCGTCGGCCAGCGCCTTGGAAGTAACGGAACTGTCGCGCTCGGCCTCCGCCACGGAAGCGCCGACCGCCGCCGCGCCGAAAGCAAAGCCATAGGCGTCGGCCCGCACCGAGGAACTGTCGTTGGCCGTAACCGTGGTCGTCGTCGAAAGCAGCGTCAGCGGCGTTGGCGTCGAGCCGACCAAGGTCGTGGTGACGCCGTCGTTGACCGTCGAGCCCAGTTCGGCGGTCACGGTATTGTTGACGTCGGAATCGGCGACGGCGGCGCCGAGCCCGACATAAAGCCCGCCGGCGCCGGCGGCCGCGATCGTCCGCGCGGCGTGGCCGCTGCCGTCGTCCTGCGCTTCGGCGTCGATCGTCAAATATCCCGTGACGATCGTGCCGCCATCGGCCTCCGCGGTCACCTGCTGATCGACCTGCGTAAAGCCGACAGCCGCGCCGATGCCGCCTCCGCTCAATCCGACCGAGAGGGCGCCCACGATATTCAGGACCGCCATCTTGCCGGTCGCGGCGATGTCGACCGAGCCCGCCGTTACGCTGCCGCCGATGATCTCGGCCGAGATCCCGTCGGTGCCGCCGGCGACTTCCGTCGTGAGGTCCGCGCCGCTGCCCGACGTCGCCTGGTCGGAGCTTTCGAGCGTGCCGGTGCCGGGCGCGCCGGTGGCGCTATTGTCCAAAACGCTCATCGCGTCGCTCGAAGCGCCCGAACCCACGAGCACCACGCCGACGGTGGCGGCAAACCCGAATTCTCCGCCAAGAGCCGCCGTCGCCGTGACCGGCGAAATGTCTCGTGTGCTGAGCGACGTCACGTTGACCGCGCCAAGGGTCGTCACGGTGTCCCCGGCCATCAGCGCGGAATCGTCGCTCTTCAGGATGACGAGATTGACGCTGGCCCCGACGCCTCCGGCGCCGCCGCCGGCAAGACCGCCGGCAACCGGATCGATGACGAGGGTCTCCTGCGAGGCCACGTCGATATCGGCATTGCTGCTGGTCGCGGTGGTGATCGTGACGGTGCTGTTGTCGAGCGCCGCGTCGGTGGTGTTGTTGACGAGCGTCGCCGAGACCTGCGCGGCGCCGCCGCCGTCGCCGCCCACGGACGCTCCCACGACATAGCTCGTCACGTCGGTGACGCTCGTCGCCGACACGGTGAGTGGCCCGGTGAGGTCGATCGTCGTGGCGGTGGGCGTAGCGCTCGCATCGCCGATCGTTGCGGTGGTGGTCGTATTGCTTATGCCGACGAGCACCGTGGCGCCGATTCCGGCGGTGCCGCCCAGCGCCGCGGTTCCGACGGCGCCGAAATAGCCGTCCGTGCCGGCCGCGGTCACCGACAGGCTCGCCGCATAGGTCGAGCCGTGGTCGAGACTAGCCTCCGTGTCGGCCTGGAATGTATTGACGAGCGCCGACCCGGCCACGCCGTATCCGTCGGAGGCCGCCACCCCGATCGCCTCGCCCGACGTGCCTTCCCAGGCGTTGGCCGCGATCCCGACGCCTTGTGTCGGAACCGCGCTCGACCCGATCGTCGAGGCCGTGACATGAGCGTCAGTGGTGCGATCCATCGTATTGATGACGAGCACGATTGTTCCGGCGCCGGAGGACGCCGAATCGGCGCCCCCAAGGTCGAGAACATTGGCGAAGGACGCGCTGGAGGCGGTCACCTGAACGCCCGAGCCCTCGCCAACCAATAGATTCGAGTCGAGCTGGGAACTATCCGCAAAGGCCTTGGTGGTCCCGCCCATTACGTTGGTGATCGAATTGGCCGACAGAGCTGTCGAGCTTGTGCTGGCGCTGAAAACGGCGGCGATCGTATCGGCATCCTGGCGCGACGTTGCGACGATCGCGACGCCGCTGAAATCGCCGACGCCGTCGGTGAGCGTGGGATCCTGGCCGAACGCGACATCGGAGGGATTGGTCGCGGAGGCGAGCGCGCCATCGTCAATGGAGGCGGCGCTTCCCGTCACATGGGCATCCACCGAGCTGCTTTCGACCTCGGCGGTGGTGCCGCCGCTTATTTCATTGACCACGACCGAGGCGCCGATGCCGGCGCCTTTGGACCTTGATATGCTCAACGCGCCGGCGCCGGTGGCGATGGCGTCGGAATTGCTGGCGAGCACCAAAGCGTTGTTCTGCGCGCTGACCGTCGACCCGACGGAATCGGCGCCGTCGGCGATAATGGAATAGACCGTCGTCGCCTCGGTGCTGATGGCGAGCGATCCGGCGCCCGAAAGTCCGTTGGACGGCGTCGACGGCGCGGAAGAGGCGGACGCGGACGAAGCGGGCGGCGAGGAGCCGCCGCCGCCAAACCCGGTCAGGCTTGACGGCGTGGACGGCTTCAAGGCGCTGACGAGCGAGGCGAGACTCGATTCCGGCGACCCGCCGCCCGAACTCGATCCGGTCGATATCGCGACGCCGATCGCGATGGTGAGAATATTGGCGTCCGATTGGCCCGAAACGACCACGGAGCCCGCTTGAAGCGGGCCCGTGAGGAGCGGGCTCTCGTCGGTCGAAGGCTCGTCGGCGGTCACTTTCGCTCCCGCTATGTCGGCCGAGACGTAATTGGATATTTGATCGATGGTGGCGGAAAGTCCGACCGCGCCGCCGCCTGAGAAGTTGATCGAGACGGCGCCCGTCGCGCCGCGGATCGTCGAGCCGTCCTCGGCGTTGACCGAGACCGCGGCCGCCTCGACCGTCGCGGCGGCGGCGTTGGCGGCGTCGCTGGAAGTGATTCCGTGGCCGATCTGCGCGATGACGCCGTCGTCGATCGAATTATAGACGATGGAGCCGAGGCCGGCGGCCGAGCCGCCAGCGGCGCCCACGCCGAAGGCTATGCCGAGAATTTCCGCATCGTCCGACGCCGAGACGTCAACGACGCCGCCGGTCGAGGTGACGTCGGCGCGGTCGATCAAGGCTTCGTGAGTCTGGGCGATATTGTCGACGACGAGCGAGACGCCGACATTGCTGCCACCGCCCGTGCTGACCTGCACCATGCCGGCGACCGCCAGGATCGCTGCGCCGGTCGGACTGGTAGGGGCAAGAGCGGCGCCGGTGAAATCAAGTCCGGAATCGTCCACCGGGACGCCGCCGCCCGCCAGGCCGCCGTTGGCGGAGAGGGCGGCGGTGGAAATGAGACTGTCCAGCGTGGCGTTCGAGCCGCCCGTGGCAAGGACCGTGACGTCTCCCGACACGTCGATGCCGCCGGTCACGACTGCGGTTCCGCTCACGGCGGGGGTTCCAGTGATCTCGGCCAAATCGGTCGGATTGATCGCGTTCACGACGACGGAGCCGGCAAATCCGTCAGCGTCTGTGCCGCCACCCGCGGCGGCCGCTCCGGAAAGAATGCGGCTTTGATCGAGGGCGAGCAGCGACAGGTCGCCGATATTCTGAACGGAGGAATTGGACAGGATCGCCGAGACCGCGTCGCCGTTGGCGGGATCGCCGATCTCGGCATAGGTCAAGGCGACCGCGCCGCCGCCGCCGTTGCCCGAGCCAAGCTTCAAATATAGCGAGCCGGCGCCGATGCCGATGCTGGTGTTTTGGTCGGCGCTGATCGACAGCGTGCCGGAGGATCCCGCATCCGCGCCGCCAAGCGTCGAGCTGTCGACGAGGGCCTCGACGCCGTCATTGACCTCGATAATCGAGGCGGACGCCGAGATCGCGACGGAAGTGGTGGCTTGTCCCGCGGTGACGCTCAACGCTAAGCCGATCGCCGTGTTTTCGCCGCCCGCCAACGCCTGGACGGTAATGTCGTCCGCCGTGACGGACCCCCCGGTAATCGTGGCCGTGGTCATGTCCGTGCTGAGGCCGACGGCGACGGCCCCGGCGATCGCCACGGTATAGTTGGTACCTGGCGCACCCTTGGCGATCGCGGCCGCGCCGCTCGCCGTATCGATGATCGTATTGTTCAGCGCTTGAACCGAGACGGTGTTGCCCGAGCCGCCCACGCTGTAGGCGCCGATCGTAGCGCTCGAGATCGTCGCGGACGTTTCGAGCGCCGTTAGATCGACCGACGCGCTGCCGGCCCCGGAAACGCTGTTCGTTCCCTTGACGAGGTTTTGGTTGTCGGCGGTGAGATTGTTGAAAGCGGTCGTGAGTTTTTGAAGCAGCTGGCTGCCCGCCGTCTGCAAAAACGCCGACGCCTGACTGAGATAGCCGGAGGAGGAGGGCTGCGTCGCCTGGACGGCCGGCGGGGCTGCCGGATCGGGGGCGTTGTTGCTGAATTCCGCCGCGACGGAAATTGTGGTCAGACGCCCGACCGTGAGGGCGTCCACCGACAACGCGTTGCTGTGCACGAAGCCCGCCAAGGTCGCGCCGACATTGGCGTCGTCGGCGGACGCTCCGCTGGCCGCGAGCGAGGATGAATTGTCGCCGATGAAGCCCGATGTCGACATGGACATCGTCGCCAAAGCCACGGCGATGCCGACGCCTGACGACTTGCTGGCCCCGACGGCCCCCGCGATATCGAAAGACGACACGTCCTGTTCGCCGGCGATCGTCACGTTCAAGGCTTGGATGCGCGCCGCGTCGCTGATCGAGGCGGACGTCGTGTTGTCGAAATCGAGGACCGACGCAATGCCGTTCAGTCCAAGGCCCGAACCCATGCCCGAAGTCGGCGCGACGGCATAGATGAGGTCCTGCGTCGTCGCGGTGACCGCAAGGTCGCCATTGGCGGTGACGCTGGCGCCGGCGCCGATGCCGGCGATCGTGTTGGACGAGAGGATGTCGGCGTTGGCCGAGCCGCCGACCGCCGTGCCCTCGCTTGAGGTCGAATTGCTGCCAAAGACCGTAAGCCAGGAGAAATTGCCGCCGATATTGATGCTCTGCATCGTGGTCGAGGCTTCGACGACCACGTCGGTCGCCCAGTCGATCGTCGGGACGGAAGGCAGGCCGCTTCCGGCGATCGTCGATGTCCAGGACGAGGAAGCGGCGGCGTTCTGGGTGAGGCTCGCGCCGCTCGCCACCCATGCGGTCGTGTCATTGGTGACTTGAAAATAATTGACGGCGCCGGAAATGCCCGTCGTCGACGATTCGGCGGTGGCGTTGGCGTAGCTCGTCAGGATGTTGTTGACGATTCCCAGATTGCCGTTCAGGTGGGAAGTGACGTCGTCGAAAGTGTCAAAATCCGTCCAGGTATTGGTGAGCGGCACGGTCGTTTGCGCGTCGACGCCGATGCGGGCGGCGGTCAAAATGACGTCGGAACCGATGAAAGCGTCGCTCGTATGGGTTATCTGATCGACGTTGACGGCCATGGAAACGGCCGATGAAGTCGTCGGATTAGCCGTCGTCCCATCGGTGCTGGAATTGATCGTCGAACTGGCGTTCGAGCGGATGGCCGAATCGGTCAGAAGGCTGATCACGGCGACGTCGCCCGATACGTCGATCGTCGGCGCGGAGGCCGACGTCGCCCCGGCGATGGAGGCCGTCGAGCTTTGCGTGCCGAGGTTCAAGGCGAGCGTGATGCCGCCTCTGGCGGTAGTGACCGTTCCGTTCGAGCCGGCCGCCGCGCCGGCGCCTGTCGAATCGAACGTCCCGCCGGCGCCGAGGATCGAACCCAGCGACGAGCTGGCCGAACTCACCAGGGAGACCACGCCCGCCTGGAGGAAATTGCTGCCGACGGTGGTCGACGCGCCGACGATATTGGAGGTCGTGTTGGAGCCGGAATAGACCGACAGATTGGCGGTCGCCGCAGTGGTGGGCAGGGCGGCCCCGAAATTGGCCGTGGCGGCGGTCGTGATGTCGCTGATGGCGAGGGCGACGCTCGCCGATCCGCTGCCCAGCGCATTGGCGCTCGACGACGTCGAAAAGCTGTTGGTGTTCTGCGCGGCGACCATGACGCTGGCCGCCTTCGACAGGATCGCGCCCGAATCCACCAGGGCGCTGGTGTTTACCGAGCCGGTGGAATAGGCGACCGCCGCATCCACGGATGTCGTGGTCGAGTAGGATTGCGCGGTGACGCTAAGATTGGCCGAATTGACCGAAGTGACGCTCAGCGCGCCGCCGCTCGAGATCGTCGCGCCGCTGTCGACTTCCGTCGCGACATTGGCGCTCACCTTGCCGACGACGACCGCCGCCGACAGCGCCGTCTGGAGGAAGCCGAGGTTCGGCGTTATGCTTGCATCCGAGGCGGTTTCCGATCCAATCGAGGAGAGGGTTACGGCCCCGGTCGCCTGAATATTGGCCGTGCTCTGCAATGTGACGGCGGCTGTCGCGCTGGAGCCGACATAGCCGCCATTGAGCCCGCTCAAGGCGCCGAGCGCGATTCCGGCGGGCAGTTCGAAGAAGCCGGCGATGGAATTGCTGAATTGCGTGCTCGCCGTCGACGTCGATATGGCCGAAACCGCCGCTCCGGTGATCACGCCGGCGATCGTTATGCCCGTCGTGGCGGACGAGGGCGCCACGGACTCGCTGTCCGAGGCCGTCGCCGTCAGGGTGACATCGCCCGCCGTGTAATGAGTCGCGTTGGCGCCCGTCACATTGTTCACATCCGCATAGAGCGCGCCGCCGCTCGAGATCGTAATGGTCGGCGCGGTAAGCGTGATCGAGCCGGAATTGCCGGTGGACAGCTTGCTGTCGGCGCTTAGCGAGCCGGTGACAGCCGCGCCGGCGTAGGCGCGCGTGTCGATGGTCCCGTTGATGGTGATCGAATTGTCGGCGGCGAGAATGACGCTCGCGCCGTCGGTGATGAGGCTCGGGGAAAAGCTCGGACCGACCGTTACGTCATTTGCCGATGTTCCGCCATCGGGTTGGCCGCCGATCGTCAGATTCCAGGGATCGAGCAGCAGGGCGCCCGCGGCGCCGGCCGTGGCGGTGAGGTCCAGAGCGATCTTTCCGATCGTCGCGGTCTGCCCGGCGCTCAATTCGACGAAGCCGCCGTTTCCTGTCGCGCCGGCATGGGCGTCAAAAGCGGCGCCGTCGGCGACCGTCAGATTGCCGGTCGGCTTGACCGAGATCGTTCCTCCGCCCGAGTTCATCCCCGCGCCATTGGCGCTCAGAACTGTCGAAGCGGCGAGGCTCGCATCGGCCCCGGCGGCGATATCGATGACGCCCCCGGAAACGCCTGCGGCGCCCGGCGCCGAAATCTGTCCGGCGATCGTCGCATCCTTGCCGGCGGCGATGGTGATTTTCGCGGCGCTGGGCGCCGCGCCCAAGCCTCCGCTGGCGGCCGACGAGGCGATCTTGGCTGCCGCGCCGACCGTGACATTGGCGCCCGCCGCGATCGCGATCGATCCGCCGTGGCGCTTGGAGCCGCCAGCGCTCAGGACGCCGTCGATCCCTACATTGTTTGTCGCGACGATGCGGATCGCGCCGTGGCTCACGACAATCGAGCCGCCCTCGGTCATGCTGGCGGCGTTGACCGTCGATTCGAATTGCGCCCGCTGCCGGGCGGCAAGTGCGGCCGCCGGGACCGAGCCGGCCACCAACACGTCATGGGCGTCGATCCGCACGCCATGCTGCGCGACCGCCTGGCCGCGAATGACCACCGAGCCGTCGGACGAAATCGGCACATTGCCGTGGATCACTTGGTTCGCGAGGGCGTTGTCGACGGCGCCGTTGGCGGCGATCAGTTGATCGAGGGTCGTCTTGGTCGGCGTGACGACCGACAGGCTGCCGACATTGATCACGCCCGACGCGCCGACGATGAACCCGTAGGAATCGGCGAAGATCACGTTGCCGCCGATGACTCCGTTTTTATAGGAATTGAGCGTGCCCTGAATATCCACCGGGCCGCCGGTCACCACGTTGACGAGATTTCTCGCCGTCCCTGGAACGATCAGATTGACGGTATTGCCCTGGCCTTCGCGGAACTGCGAGAAGGAATTATAGGCGTTGCCGCCGCTCATCGTGGACGTGCTGATGGTGGTCGTGTGTCCGGAGACTCCGATCTGCGTCGCCGTGCGGCCGGTCGGAACGATAAGATTGCCCGGCGCCTGCCGAAGGTTGACGGCCTGCGCGAGCGCCGGAGACGCCCCAAACAAACCGAGGGCCAGCGGCAAACACGCCGAACTGCCCAACAACACGCGCTTGCGAGCGCCCAACGCAACCTGTCGATTCCATCGGGCCAGCATTATCGTTCCTTGTGCGCCTCAGCCGATTTTTGCGCCCGCGCTTGCGGGAGCCGGTCGACCTTGGTGATTTGGGGCCTATCGTAAAAACCGCGCCGACAGAGGAATTCACGCGACGATCGGAATGTTCACGACGGCGCACGTCGCCGTCGGGGATTTTTGGGCGCTTCCAGGGGGAAGGCCCAAGCGGCCCGGCAGGGGAGAGAAAGGGAATATTCGCTACAACGCGCCGCGCCGTAGCGGCTTGATTCGCCTAACTTATGCTGGCTGTTACACCGTCGACAAGCATGAATCTTGAATAGAAATGCTTATAAAAGTATATAGATTAATAAAAAGTTCACAATTGTAATCTAAAGCGAAGATTATTTCCCGATAAGTCTAATTGCACACGCAAATCAGCTTGCAAAACAACTTTGTTAAAAATCTATCGATGTTAACCGACGCGATCTTTGCTTTATGGCTTCAAAAAGCGGCGGCCTGATTATTTATCGGCTCCATATTCTTTCAACCGTCGACGGATTCGGAAGTCACGCTCCGGCAACGCCCTTTTGCAGCCGCGTCCGTTACGTCATGCCGGCCCTCCCCGCCGCCCGTCGCATTAACGAATATCGAGAAGAAGGCGTCCTCTCCCATTGTCGGGAGCGCGGGAGCCCTCCCTCCTCCGGCCTCCTGAAGGATTTCTCGCTGGGACGAGCCGCGGTCGCCGCGAAGCTCGCCATTAGCGGCGGCGCTCGAAGGGCTGGGTTTCGGTTCCGTGCGAAATGGCGCGCCGATGGGGCCAGGGAACTTTTCGAACGCCGGGGTTTGAGGCGCCGGATCGTCCGGCTTTGGCGGCTCCGCACCGCGCCTATTTTGCCCGTTTGGGCGCCATGCGCGATCGACGCTTGCCCCCGTGGGAACACATCTGTAAAAAAGGCCGGGCGGCTCGGCCAATGTTGGAGCTCAGCGAGTTTCGAGATCCTTCGAATTCATCTCAAAATCAGAATGTCGCCATGCCTAAACGGATGCTCGTCGCCTATTCCATGACTAGCACTCACGTCCAGACAACCTGCGACTATCTCACTTCGTTTGAAAAATATTCCGACTATCAAGTCGAATACTTGCATGTGACCCATGACGCGATTATCGATTTCTCGTTCGATGCTTATGACGCGGTATTCCAAAATTATTGCGCGCGGCTCTGCTTCGAGGGCTATGTCAGCCCACATTATCGCGATCGGCTACGCGCTTTTCGCGGCGTCAAAATCCTCGCCGTGCAGGACGAATATGACCGCACCGACACGTTGAAGGCGGCGATCCTCGACCTCGGCTTCGACATCGTTCTCACCGGCGTGCCGCAGGCTTCGCTGGAATATGTCTATCCGCGCAAAGACTTTGCAGACGTCGACTTCGTCACCGTTTTGAACGGATATGTCGCGGACGAATTTGCCGCCTCCCAGCCCAAACTCAAGCCGCTTGCCGAGCGGCCGATCTTCATTGGCTACCGCGGCCGCGACATCGGCGGGCGTTATGGGCGGCTGGGGTTCGATAAATTCGAAATCGGGCGCCGCATGCAAGAAATTTGCGCCGCGCGCGGCATCGCCACCGACATCGCGATGGATGAAGCCAGCCGCATTTACGGATCGGCGTGGCTCGATTTCGTCGGCGATTGCCGCGCCATGCTTGGCTCGGAATCGGGCTCGAACGTGTTCGACTTCGACGGCGCCATCGCAAAAGCCTATCAGGCCAGAACCTTGGCCAATATCGGCCGACCCCCGAGCTATGCCGAATTTCTGCCCGTGGTCGCGCAGCGCGAGAGCGAAATCGACATGGGGCAAATCTCGCCGCGCGTGTTCGAATGCGCGGTCATGCGCACGCCGATGGTGCTGTTCAAGGGCCGCTATTCCGACGCTCTGCGCGCCGACGAGCACTATATCCCGCTGGAGAAGGATTTTTCCAACGTCGACGCGGTGATCGCCCGCCTGGCGGACCTTGACGGGCTCGAAGCCATGACGCATCGCGCCTATCAACACCTCGTCGGTTCTGGACTTTTCGGTTACCGCGCCTTCGTGCGCGAGATCAGCGGGCGAATCGAGCTCCGCGCCGCCAGATCGCGCGCCGCCGACCGCCGACCGGCGGCCGGGAGGACGGCGGCTTGGCGGAGGACGGGTGCAACGGCCTCGGGCGCCGGTCCGCTGGTCGAGACCCCAACCCGCACGCCGCAATCGGTGAATGATTTCCGCTTGAAGCAGCGTCTCCTGCATGGATCGGCGTTCGCCCGAAGCGCCAGAAGGATCGATGCGATGCTGATGAAATCGCTCGACGACAGCCGCCGGGCGCTACGCGGCCTGGCGCGGCTGCGCGACTGGACGGCCCGGGCGCTTTTTTTGCGCCAGGCGCGGCCGGACCTCGCACGCCAGGACGAGGCGGCGCCGGCTTCGGTCAAACAATTCGAGCGCGCTTGCGATCGGACGAGCGAGGAAAGATCGGACTATTTCACGCGCCGGCAATCGCTCGAGGCGGCGTTGACCGGCGCAAGTCCGGAGGCGAGTCGATCGACGCAGGCCGAAATCTTCACTCTCGATGAAAGCTGGATCGTGCGCCTCAACAGCCTGCATAAGGCCGCCATGGGGCTCTATCACGCCGCCTTTGCCGAATTGGAGGCGCAAGTCCGCTCGCTGGCGCGAGGCGGCGAGCCGCGGGCGCCGGCGCGCCGTCTCATCGCCGCCCCCGTCGCCCTGTTGGCGGCGACGTCGGTCGCGGCGATTCGCTTCAACGCGGCCAAGATCGATTTCATCAAGCAAATCGCCATCCGTTCGCCCGCCACGCGCGCCCTCGCATTCCGGCTGCTGGCGCTCTTGCGCCACTGAAGCGGCGGCGCCACGCGGTCGCGCCAAGACGCCCCGCCTCGCTGGCGCCGCAGAATTCGTCGCAAAATGCCGCATTGCGGGCGCTGACGTCCCCTCCGATCGTCGTCGCTCCGGTCATCGAGCATTCCGTTCTTGCCTCAGCGGCGGTTCTGCTACACGACTGACGTCGCCTTGTCGCCGCTCCGCGCGCCGCGCGGCGGCGTTTGCCGGGAAGGAAGCATGCGCGAAAGCCGACTGAAGACTTTGATCCTTGCGCTCGTTTACCCACATCGGGCCTCCTACTACGACGACTGGCGCGACGCCTTTGCGAGCAGCCCGCAGTTTGAATGCACGATCGCCAATATTCTCGATCTCAAGCCGCGCGATCTCGAGCGCGAGGCCGAGCTTTACGACGCCATCATCATGCTGCATTCGTGCAACAGCGACACGCTCGACTATCTCGCGCCGTTGGCGCCAGTTCTGGGCGCAAGAAAAAGGGCGAGGCTGGCGACTTTCGTCGGCAATGAATTCAACTCGCCGTACGTTTCGATGGCCGAGCGCGTCCGGCTGTTTGGCCAAGCGCGGTGCGATCTGGTGGCCACGCAATTGCTTGTCGAGGCCGGCGACTATCTCTACGCGGCGTCCGGCGCCAAAGTGATCGCCATGCCCCATGCGCTAAACCCGGCGGCGTTCAAGCCCGGTCCGGAATCGTCGCGTCGACCGATCGATCTGGGGGTCAAGGGCTATCGCTATCCCCCCTATCTTGGCGATGACGACCGCAACCGGATGCTGCGTTTGTTTGCCCAGAACGCGCGGCGGTGGGAGATCGCCGTCGACATCAGCGAGGATCGACGACTGGACCGCACGGAATGGGCGCAATTCCTGCAAAGCTGCAAGGGCGCGATCTCGTCGGAGACCGGCAGCTGGTATATCGCGCCGGACGACGAACTGATCGACCGGATCCACGCCTATTTGAAGAAAAAGCGCAAGGGGATCGTCATTGGCAACGATAGCGCCTTACGGCGGGCCGCGCGGCGCCTGCCCATGTCGCTCAAGTCTTTCCTTTGGCCGATCTTGGCTCATGGACCTATTCGATTCGAGGTGCTCGACGATTTCAACACGCCGTTCGAGGAACTCGAGGCCCTCTTTTTTCGCGATGCGCCGCGCGCGCCGGTCTATGGCAAGGCGATCTCGTCAAGACATTTCGACGCCATCGGCACGAAGACCTGTCAGGTCATGCTGCACGGCCGCTACAACGATATCTTGACCGCCGACGAACATTATATCGCGGTCGATCCTGGCTTTGGCGATGTCGACGAGGCTATCCGGCGTTTCAAGGACCCTGAGCTGCGCGAGGACATCGCCGAGGCCGCCTATCGGCGCGCGATGGCCGGCCATACCTACGCCCATCGCGCGCGGACGATGTTCGATCATTTGAACGCGTGCTGATCGCCAGCCTTGGTTCGTCTCGATCTGCGCAGACGGGTCAAAAGCCCTTCAGCCTTGCGACATGGCCTCCACGACGCCGGCGATAATGTGATCTTGCGCGCGCTCGTCGAGATAGGGGTGCATCGGCAGGCTCAAGACCTCCAAAGCGATTTTCTCGGCGATTGGCAGCCCGTTGCCGGCGACCGGAAAATGCCGATACGCCGCCTGCAGATGCAGCGGCATTGGATAATAGATCGCGGTGGGGATTCCGGCGCCCTTGAGACGGGCGATGATCGCCTCGCGCCGCGAGGCGGGCACGCGTATCGTGTATTGCGCCCAAACGCTGGTGAGCGCGTCGGGCCTGCGCGGCACGATGGCGTGCGCGCGCAAGGCTTCGTCATAGCGCGCGGCGACCAGCGCACGCGCCTCGATCTCATCGGCGAATATTGCGAGTTTTTCGATCAGGATGGCGGCCTGGATGGTGTCCAGGCGCCCGTTCAGGCCGATCCGCACGTAATCGTATTTGTGCGCGCCCTGTCCATGGCTGCGCAGGCTGCGCAAAATCGAGGCGAGATCGTCGTCTTCGGTGAAAATCGCCCCGCCGTCGCCATAGCCGCCCAACGGCTTGGCCGGGAAAAAGCTTGTCGTCGTCGCATGCCCCAGCGTTCCGACCTTCCGGCCTTGATAGGCGGCGCCAAAGCTTTGCGCCGCATCGCTCAGCACGAACAGGCCATGCTCCCCCGCGATCGCCTCAATCGCCGCGTAATCGGCCGGCAGGCCGAACAGATCGACCGGAATGATCGCCCGTGGCGTGAGGCCGAGCCGCCCGGCGAGAAGGATCGCCTGGTTAAGGCTGACGGGATCCATGTTGAATGTGTCGGCGAAAGAATCGACGAAGACGGGCGTTGCGCCGAGCCAAGCGACCGCCTCCGCCGTCGCCGCGAAAGTGAAGGAGGGCACGAACACCGCATCGCCCGGCCCAAAATCCTTGGCCATCAGCGCCATGGCGATCGCATCGGTGCCGTTGGCGCAGGAGATCACATGCTTTGCGCCTGAGAAAGCCGACAGTTCGCCTTCGAAAATCTTGACCTCCGGCCCCATAATATACACGCCATGGTCGAGCACGCGGGCGATGGCGGCGTCAATTCTGGGGCGGATGCGACGCTGTTGCGCCGCCAGATCGATGAAGGCGATCGGTTCGTCGTCGCGAGTTTTCATGGCGCGGGCTCGAGCGCATCGGCGCCGATCAATCGATAGCGAACGCCCTCTCTCGGGCACACGAGGTCGGGACCAAGCTTCTCTCCGGCCCGGCTCATCCATCCCGTCCGCCGCGCCGGCGCGCCGATCATCAATGCGTAGGCCGGCACATCCGCGGTGACGACCGCGCCAGCCGCGATGAAGGCGTAAGCGCCGATGTCATGGCCGCAGAGGATCGTCGCATTGGCGCCGATCGAAGCGCCCCTGCCGACGTGAGTCTTTCGGAATTCCCGCTTTCGGCTGATGAAGGAGCGCGGATTGACGACATTGGTGAAGACGCAGGACGGGCCGCAGAACACATCGTCCTCGAGGATGACGCCCTCGAAGAGGCTGACATTGTTCTGGATGCGCACGCCATCGCCGACGACGACCCTCGGCCCGATCATCGCGTTCTGTCCGATCGTGCAATTGGCGCCGATCACCACCTCGGCGAGTATATGGGAGAAATGCCAGATTTTCGTGCCCGCTCCGATCCTGACGGGATCGTCGACATAGGCGCTTTCATGGATGGAGACGCCGGGAAAGCGCGGGTCGGCAGGCATTTGCGGGTCGGTCATGGTCTAAGGCTTCGCATATTTGCCGACATAGGGATGACGCTCGCCAGCCGCCGTCATCGGCAGCTTGCGGAACTCGGAGACAACCTCGATGCAGGGGCGAACATCGCTCAATCCGTAACCTTCGCCCGCCAGAATGGATTCGTAGCTGCGCGTGTGCAGATCGCCGAACCCTTCCGAGAACTCCACTTCCTCGCCATCCACGGTGATCGAGCGATAAGTGGTCTTTTTTCCTTGCACCGAGGCAGGCAGATCCTGGGCGTCGACAGACAAAAACCAGCGCACGTCGGCCTTTTCGAACGATAGCGCGCCCGCCGCGCGCGACGGATCGCGGATGTGAGCGGTTTGCCGGCGCAAGGGACCAAAGACATAGCCGAGCATATCAAAGAAATGAACGCCAATATTGGTGGCGACGCCGCCCGATTTGGCTTCATCGCCCTTCCACGAGGCATGATACCAATTGCCGCGCGAGGTGATGTAGGTCAGGTCGCAGGCATGGCGCGCGTTTGAGGCCGCGATCCTCGCCTTCAGCGCAATTATGGCCGGATGCAGGCGCAATTGCAGAATGGTCGAGACGTTGCGGCCGGTTTCGCGCTCGATTTCAGCCAGGCCGTCGATATTCCAGGGATTGAGCACAAGCGGCTTTTCGCAGATCGCATGCGAGCCGGAGCGCAGAGCGAAGCGGATATGGGCGTCGTGCAGGTAGTTTGGCGAGCATATCGCCACGTGATCGATGCGCTCGTTCTTGCGGCGCAATTTGTCGACGTGCCGGTCGAAGCGCTCGAATTCGGTAAAGAACGCCGCCTGCGGAAAATGACTGTCGATGATTCCGACCGAATCATTGGGATCGAACGCGACCTTGAGATCGCCGCCGACCGCTTTGATTGCCTGCATGTGGCGGGGCGCGACATAGCCGGCCGCTCCGATCAACGCGAAAGAAGGCTTCGACATGATCTCCCCTTGTGAATCCCCCTGCGATATTCCCGGTCTCATGCCTTGACGATGCGATCCCCCGTCGCCCCGGCGCGCGCGCAGGCGTTGCGCGTATCGAGCACCAATTTGGCGTGATCGGCGAGGCTTTTGTAGTCGACGCCGTCGTGATCGGTGGCGATCAGCACGGCGTCGTAATCGCCGATCACCGACGGCGTCAGAATCTGCGAGCGTCGGCCGGCCAAAGCCGCATGTTCGCGCGTCCTTGGAATGATCGGAATATGGGGATCGAAATACGCGACCTCGGCGCCGCGCTTCTCCAACATTTCGATCAGCACCAGCGCCGGGCTTTCGCGCATGTCGTCGACGTTTTTCTTATAGGCGATGCCGAGCAGCAGGATTTTGGCGCCGCTTAGTCCGCGTCCCGCCAGACGATCCAGCGCCTCGGCCAGACGCGCGACGACATAGACCGGCATCGACGTGTTGATCTCGCCGGCCAATTCGATGAAACGGGTAGCTATGCCATATTCGCGCGCTTTCCAGGTCAGGTAGAACGGATCGATCGGGATGCAATGGCCGCCGAGGCCGGGTCCTGGATAAAACGGCATGAAACCGAACGGCTTGGTCTTGGCCGCGTCGATCACTTCCCAGATGTCGAGTCCCATCCGCCCGAACAGCACTTTTAGTTCGTTCACGAGGGCGATATTGACGGAGCGAAAGATGTTTTCGGTCAGCTTGACCGCCTCGGCGGTCGCGGTCGAAGACACCGGCACTGTTCGCACCACCAGCGCGCCATAGAGCGCATTGGCGAGTTCGAGCGCCGCCGCCCCTTCCCCGCCGACGATTTTCGGGATCGTCGCCGTGCCAAAGGCCTCATTGCCGGGATCCTCGCGCTCTGGAGAAAACGCAAGATAGAAGTCTTTGCCGCTCGCCAGACCGGTCTTCTCGAGGATCGGTTTGATGACTTCCCGTGTCGTGCCAGGCCAAGTTGTTGATTCCAAGACGATAAGCTGGCCGGCGCGCAGCCGCGGCGCGATCGCCTCGGCGGTCTTCTCGATATAGGACAAGTCCGGTTCGCGATGCCGGGTGAGCGGCGTCGGCACCGCGATCAGGATCGCATCCGGTTCGGCTAGGCGGCCGAAATCGGCCGTCGCCGAGAATTTGCCGGCCGTCGCCGCGGCTTTCAGCGCGGCGTCGGATATATGCTTGATCTGGCTTTTGCCCTGGTTGAGCTTGTCGACGCGGGAGGCGTCAATGTCGAAGCCGATCACCGTAAAGCCGGCTTTGACGGCGGCAAGCGCCAAGGGGACGCCGACATAGCCAAGGCCGACGATGCCGATGAGATAGGACCGGCCGGCGATCCGTTCGAGCATGGAGGCGACGGATTCGGGAGCGTTGTTTTCTGTTTTCGACAATTTGATCCGGCCTGCGCACTGCAAGAGGACCAATCCGCAGCATAGGCGATGACTGTCCTTTAGGGAGGTTCATTGGGACGCCAGGGCCGTTTTGTCAATTGTCGCCTGGAACCCGCGCGGACGGCGCCGGCGGCTGACGGGCGCCCTTCCGGGCGCCGATCGGAAGGCGGCAGACGTCGGGGCTGACAATCACATTTGCCTGTGCTAGTCCGCGCCTTTCGCCTGCGCTGGAAACGGGCGGGGGGCGGACGGCGCGACCAAGGAGTTGGACAAGGCATGTGTGGAATTGCGGGCGCGGTGGCTCTCGAGCGCCGCCCCATTCCGCGGCTCGGGGCCGCCCTCAATACGATGAGCGACCTGATCGCGCATCGCGGCCCGGATGGAAGAGGCTTTTGGCAATCTCCTGAACGTCGATGCGGAATGGCGCATCGTCGCCTTTCCATCATCGACCTTACCGAGACCGGCGCCCAGCCGATGACCGCTCCGAGCGGCGCCGTCATCACCTTCAACGGCGAAGTCTATAATTATCGCGAATTGATGCGCGATC
>Ga0182015_10001719_pt1 | contig 28202 bp, 22 predicted proteins | sample 712P3MmetaG_FD_120478 | JGI IMG/M metagenome (GOLD analysis project Ga0182015, IMG submission 120478) | Permafrost microbial communities from Stordalen Mire, Sweden - 712P3M metaG | ecosystem: Environmental > Terrestrial > Soil > Wetlands > Permafrost | place: Sweden: Stordalen | collected... | reverse complement strand
GACCGCGTTGCGGTATCCCAAAGGACCCGTACCGGCGGAGATCCCCGCCGTTGACAAGATGGGCAGCGCGGATGTGTTATACGCCAGCCAGCCCGGGATCAGTAACTGCCGGGTCCTCCTCGTTGGTGTCGGGCCGATGGCCGGCGTCGCCATGGCCGCGGCCCGGCTCCTTGTCGACCAGGGAGTCGGTGTCACCGTCGTCGATCCGAGATGGGTCAAGCCGCTCGACCCCGCCCTCGCGCAGGCAGCCGGCACGTCCTCGCTCGTCGCAGTTGTGGAAGATCACGGACACGTAGGAGGCGTGGCCGACGCGGTCAGCCGCCTCCTGCGTGACGCAGGTGTGAACACCCCCCTGCGGGCGTACGCCATCCCGCAAGAGTTCCTCTCCCACGACAGCCGTGAACACCTTCTCGACACTTTGGGCCTCAACCCGAGCAGCCTGGCCGACAACATCAGACGCGCCACCACCGATCTCAATGACGCCGAGAGCCACATGGTCGCGGCCGGACATGCCGAGGCAAACGTGTTCCGCTGACAGCGTCGAGCGCGTACCCCGAAAGGATGACGTCGCGTGCCCAGCAGATCACTCACGATTGAGGAGACACTCACTCTGCTTGCCGACACGCCGCCGCGCATTGCCGCGCTCACCGCCGGTCGGCCCCCGGCTCAGTTGCATACCGCCCCCGACCACGATGGATGGTCCGCAAACGACGTGCTCGCCCATCTTCGTGCGTGTGCTGACGTCTGGGGTAGCTGCATCGCGGCGACGATCGCGGAGGAAACGCCGAGGCTGCGGGCCGTCAATCCGCGCACCTGGGTCAAGGAGACGGACTATCTCGAAGTTGCCTTCGGGCCATCGTTGCGATCTCTTGCCATGTCGCGGGCTGATCTACTCGCAGTTCTGGAACCGTTGCCGCCCGAAGGCTGGTCACGTGCGGCGACAGTGACGGGGGCGGGAAAGGTGCTCGAGCGGACCGTGCAGTTCTATGCGCAGTGGCTGGCACGCCATGAGGCTCAGCATGTCAAGCAGGTCGCGCGCATCCCTCAGCCCGGTGCAGAGGTAGCAACGGCCAAATCTCCACGCCTTGGATCAGCTACGCGGCGGCTCTCGGCCGGACGCCGGACCGAAGGTGGATGATACGGACCGGTCGGGCAAAGTCGTGCCCAGCCGATACCCCGCCTGCTCTCTGCAGGAAGCCTCGGACGCAGAGCTTCCTCGTCGTTGGCGAGGACCGGCGCCCACGAACGACACTGCCCTCGGCCGGTGGATGCCGACCCATTAGCCTTCCGGCCAGCAGAGGAGGGAAGGATGCGCTGTGCGGCGTGTGGCGGCGAGAATCCGGACGGGAAACGGTTTTGCGAGGACTGCGGCGAGTCGTTGGCCGCTGTTTGTGCGCAATGCGGGGCGCAGCTCGGACTGGGCAAGCGGTTCTGCGGCGAGTGCGGAACGCCGGTCGAAGCTGCGGTTGCTGCCGAGTCCCCGCCCGCTTCCGAAGCAGACGCGGCCCAGCCCGCTCAGAAGCTCACTGCGCCTTCCACCGAGTTGCGCCACATCTCAGTGCTCTTCTGTGACCTCGTCGACTTCACGCCGTTCTCGGAGACACACGACGCCGAAGAGGTACGAGAGCTCCTCTCCGGTTACTTCGAGCTCGCCCGGGCCATCGTCGCCCGCTACGGGGGCATCGTCGAGAAGTTCATCGGCGACGCCGTCATGGCGGTCTGGGGCGCCCCGGTCGCGAAGGAGGACGATGCCGAGCGTGCGGTGAGAGCCGGCCTCGAGCTTGTCTCGGCCGTCGCCGCCTACGGACCCGAGCAAGGGACCGACCTTCAAGCCAGGGTTGGCGTCGTGACCGGTGGCGCGGCAACGACCGAGACTCCAGAAGAGGGCCTCGTCATCGGTGACCGGGTCAACACCGCTGCCCGCATCCAGTCGGTGGCCCCGCCGGGACGCTGCTATGTCGACGAGACGACCCGGGCCGCCACGGCGGTGGCGATCGCATACACCGACGTCGGTGAGCATCAGTTGAAGGGCAAGGCCGAGCCTGCTCGGCTCTTTCAGGCGACGCGAGTTGTCGCGTTGGTCGGGGGCTCGCAGCGCTCGGGGATCTTGGAGGCGCCATTCATCGGCCGTGACTACGAGCTCCGCCTTGTCAAGGAGCTCTTTCACGGCACCGCGGAGCGCGAGTCCGCGCGACTGGTGCTCGTCTCCGGGGTCGCGGGGGTCGGCAAGTCACGACTCGCATGGGAGTTCGCCAAGTACATCGACGGGCTGGCGGGAACGGTGCTGTGGCACGCCGGCCGGTGCCTCTCCTATGGAGAAGGCGTGAGCTACTGGGCACTCTCGGAGATGGTCAGAGCCCGGCTGCTCATCGGAGAGGAGGATCCCCTCGAGATCGTCGCCGAGCGTCTGCGCGCCGGCCTCGAGCGCTGGATTCCGGACGTCGCCGACCGGGAGTTCATAGCCCCCCGTATCGGTCAGCTGCTCGGTTTGCCGACACCCAAGGTCCTCGCAAGAGAGGAACTCTTTTCTGGCTGGCGTTTGTTCTTCGAGCGCCTGGCCGAGTACCTGCCCGTCGTGATGTTCGTGGAGGACCTCCAGTGGGCCGATGCTGGCATGGTCGACTTTCTGGACCACCTGCTCGAGTGGTCGGGCGACCATGCCATCTTTCTTCTCGTGCTGTCACGACCGGAGGCGACGACACGGAAAGGAATCGGGCTCTCTCGCCGTTCGGTCACGACGCTGCCGCTCGACCCGTTGTCTGACGGGGTCATCGGACAGATATTGGACAACCTCGTTACCGGCCTGCCGGAGGCCGCTCGAGCACGCATCGTGGAGCGAGCCGAAGGGATTCCCCTCTATGCGATCGAGACGGTGCGGAGCCTCCTCGATCGGGGCGTCCTCGAGAAGGGCGACGGCGAGTCGCTGCACCTTCGCGCCGAGCTCGGCGACCTCGAGATCCCACCGGGCCTGACGGCACTCATCGCCTCGCGGCTCGACTCGCTCAGCCCCGACGAGCGCCAGTTCGCGAAGGAGTGCTCGGTGCTCGGCTCAAGCTTTCCCCGTCAGGCAATCGAGGCGGTTTCCGATATCGACCCAGCCTCTCTCGACGGTCTGCTCAGCGCACTTGTAAGGAAGGAAGTGCTGACCGTCCGCGCCGACAAGCTCTCGCCGGAGAAGGGCCAGTACGCCTTCACACAGTCGCTCATCCGCTCCGTCGCCTAGGACACTCTGAGCAGAGCCGAGCGCAAGACTCGACACCTGAGGACCGCTGAGCACCTGCGATCGGCCTTTCCGGACGAGGGTGCCGAGGTCGCCGAGGTGATCGCTTCTCACCTTTCCGACGCTTACGAGGCCGCGGGAGAAGATCCTGATGCAAGCGAGCTCCGGGCCCGAGCGTGCGGCGCTTACATGGTGGCCGCGGAGCGCGCCGAGGCAATCGGTGCGCCGGAGGCTGCCGAGGCAGCGTATCTGAAGGCGGTGAAACTGAGCTCGGACGACTTCGAGCGAGCGAGCTTCACCGAGAGGGCCGGCCAGATGGCGGCGGGTGCAGGTTGGCTTGAGCGTGCCGTCGACCACTTCGAGACCGCAGCTGCCGCGCATTCCGGGGCGGGGCGCGTCGTTGACGCTGCAAGGGTGATCGCAGGGCTTGGCGAATCGCTGAGCGCGCTCGGCCGAGGTGAGCTCGCCATTACCCGGATTCGCGAGGCGCTGTCCTCGGTCGATGGGACCACTCCGGCTCCTGAGGTGGTCGCTGATCTTCAGTCGACTCTCGGGGGCATTCTCATCTTCTCCGGCCAGCGTGCTGAGGCCTATGAAGCGATCGAGGAGGCGCTGACGTTAGCCCAGCACCACCAGCTCGCCGAACCGCTCGCCTTCGGACTCGATTCGAAAGCCACTCTTTTCAATTTCGCCGGGCGTACCGATGAGGCAGCGGCACTCTACGAGTTGTCCATCGCCGTCGCTCGCCGCCACGGGATCGCCCGGGTGGAGATGAGATCAGAAGCCAACTTCGCCGACCTCTGCATGACTCGCGACCTCCCCGGGGCCGAGGAGCACGCCAAGGCCGCGCTCGCTCTCGCCCGACGCTGGGGTCACAGAGGGACTGAGGCGTTCGCGGCAGGAAACGTCATCTACGTTCTGAGCATCACGGGGCGGATCGACGAGGCGTTCCAGCTCGGGAACGAGCTTTTCGAGGCCGGTGGCGACGAGCGCCCCGGGGCAGGGGATATCCACCTCAAACTCGCTCACCTCGAGGCACTTCGCGGGAATGTCGACGCCGCTCGCCAACACCTCTCGATGTGCGGGACCGAGAGCGACGACGTGCAGTACCGAGGGGTTTACGCGTCGGCCGAGGCGGCCGTCCTCCTCGCCGAAGCGGACAACATTCGCGCACTCGAGGTCGCCCGCGCCGGGATCGACGAGGCTCTCGCAGGGGGACTCGGCGTCGCGCACGAAGTGGTCCGTATCGCACTCCCGATCGCCCTGGAGGCGGCGATCGAAATCGGCGATCTCGAGGAAGCGGATCGGCTCGCGGACTTGTTAGTGAAGCGTCCAGCGGGCGAAGTGCCCCCGTTCCTCAGGGCACAGCTCATGCTCGCCAAGGCACTCGTCGCCCGCGCCCGAGGTGTGGACGAGGACGTGGAGGAGAACCTCGTCGGTGCAGAAGCCACGTTTCGCGAGCTCGGCTATCCGCATTGGACGGCACGGACTCAGCTCGACCGGGCCGAGTGGCTCGCCGGGCAGGGGAGGTTCGACGAGTCAACCCGGCTCACGACCGAAGCCGCGGCCACATTCGAGACGAGCGGAGTTGCGCCCATGCTTGCTCGTGCTCGAGCCCTCCTCGAGTCCGAGCTGGTTCGCGATCCGGGCGCCGACGACGTACACGTCGTCGCCACGAGCCGACCGCTCCACTCCCAATAGCCAGCGTGACCCTCAGATCGTGGCATCGTGGCCTCCCGGTCGCCCGACCCGGTCCGTGAAGCCGCCACCCTTTCCTCGGGGCCGTCCCCCGGGCACTGGTTTGTCCCGAGGTGATACCTCGTTAGGCGCGCCGGGCAGGAAGCGGCGGCCCGATGAGCGAGCCGCCGTCTACCGTGATGACGGTGCCGGTGATGAAGCTCGAACCGCGCTCGGAGGCGAGCAGGAGCACGACGCCCTGAAGCTCTGACGGCTCGGCCATCCGTCCGAGGGGTACCGTGCTGTCCCAGTAGGCGATCACGTCCGGATCGTGCCCGTGCTCCCCACCGATGCGCGTGTGGAACGGTCCTGGCGCAATTGCGTTCACGCGTACGTTGTCCCTGGCGAGGTCCAGGGCAGCCTGTCGCACGACGTTGACCACGGCCGCCTTGGCGGCGATGTAGCCGTACCCGCAGAAGGCCTCGGTGCCGAGCCCGGCGGTCGAGGCGGTGACAATAATCCGGCCGCTGCGCTGGCGTCGCATGACCTTTGCCGCGGCCCGCATGGAAGAGAAGGCACCCGTCAGGTTGACGTCGATCACCTGTTGAAAGGCCTCCCGATCGGCGTTCTCGAGTTGGCCGTCCCCCTCCAGGATGCCCGCGCCCCTCGAGATCCCGGCATTGGCGAAGACAACGTCGAGGCCCCCTTCCCGGCTGGCCACCTCCTCGGTCAGCTCCTCGACGCTCGCGTTGTCGGTGACGTCGACCACTCGCCCGGTCACGGCGCACCCGCCCTCGGCGAGCGTCTTCACGGCAAGGTCGAGCAGGCCCTCGTCGATGTCGACGAGGGTCACGAGAGCGCCGTTGTACGCCAGTACCTCGGCCATGGCGTAACCGAGGCCGCTCCCGGCACCAGTCACGATGGCCCGGACTCCGCTCACCTCGAAGATGGAAGCAGCGGTCATTGCGGTCCGATCGTCGCCTTCACCGGCCATAATCCTTCGCCCTCCTGTCGAAGCGGTCCCAACGTCCAGGATCAGTAGTCCGCCGTTGGTCACAGAAATCTCTCTCATTCAAACATGGCCGTGCATAGGTCAGGCTCGAACCTCGCCTGGTTACGGAGAATCCAGGCGTCTCCTATCCAGCGACTGCCCGAATGCGGTCGGGAGTGAGCGCTTCCATGGCGGCAACCACGGGCTCGAGGCCGGGACGGGCAGTCAAGATTCGTACCACCGTCTCGTCGAGACCCTTCGAGAGGCGGGCGTAGGCCTCGGCTGCTCCTTCAGCCGGCCCGAAGTAGCCGACCGAGGTGAGAAGCTCGTCCGGGGCCGCCGCAACCAGGGCACCCATGCTCTCGCCGGCGATCTGTCTTTGCTCGAGCTCGGAGATGACCTGACTGAATCCCATCTCGGCGAAAAGCCCCCGATACCCTGTGTGCAGCGGGGTTCCTGGACTGGCCATGGCGTAGCCCAACACCTGAGCGGCAAGCGCCCGGCGCGCTGCTTCCACATCGTCGTCGATGCAGACCCGGATGTACATGGTCAGCGACACCTCCGCTGGATCTCGCCCGATCCGATCGGCTCCCTCCTTCACCAGACTGCGGCTCTTGGCAATCCGATCCACGGTTGCCCAGTTCAGCAAAGCTCCATCCGCCAGCTCGCCTGCCAGGCGCACCATTTGCGAGCCGAGTGCTCCCAAGAAGACAGGGACGCGGGGCAGGCCCGGGATGTCGAGCGAGGCGCTCCGCACACGCAGGGCAGGTCCCTCATGGTTGACGGTCTCACCAGCCAACAACCCACGCAAGATCGTGAGGTAGTCGCGCATGACGGCGATGGGCCGATCCGGCAAGTCGACGGACGCCCAGAATTCCGGGCCGTATCCGCCCGTTCCGATGCCGAGAACGAAACGGCCGTTTGAGATCAGTCCCACCGTCGCCGCCTGGGTCGCCAGAGCCAGCGGGCGCCACATCCTGGCCGCTGGCACTACCGAGATCCCCGTCCGGAGCGTCGAATCCTGTGACCAGGCCGCGCACAAGTGAAATGCATCGGGGACACCACCCGCGGGAGTCCACAAGCTCTCGAAGCCCAATCGATCCGCCTCCCGGCCAGCTTGGCGAAGCTCGTCAAATCGCAGGCCCAACCGGGCATCAAGCCCCGCACCGATACGCATCTGCACCACCCCCCGCCTGAGTTGCTCACCTTTGTTGCTCGAGAAGGTCTACAACGACGGCCGCGCTATTGGAATCCCACTCGGCACGGATCGAGCGCACCGTGGCGCTCACGATCTGAGCGTACCGCTGCTCAGATTCATCAGGTCTACAACCCACTTCCGCCCTCCGGCAACTGCCTGACTACGGCGTGTACGGCTGCAGCAACGAGGAGCCGGTCTGACCCCGCTCATCGGGGGGCTGATGATGCTCAACAAGCGTCTTGTGTTCGATTCGCATGTGCGCGCTCGATCCCCTCACGCGGATGATGGGACGACTGGCGCAACACTTCGCACGCGACGTGGTCCCAGATCGCCAGCCCATGTAATCCTCGTCGCAGCTGCCGTCTCCCTGGCGCTCCTGGGGAGCACCACTTTGGCATTCGCCGCGACTCCCGGACCGCGCCACCGATCGGAAAGCAACTCGGCGAGCTGAAAGGCTCCGACACGGTCGCAGGCGATGAGCTCGGTTCCTCGGTCGCGATCTCGAGCAGCACCGCCATCGTCGGTGCCTGGAAGCACGCCAAGGGCGCGGGAGGGGCGCACCTGTTCGAAGCCTTACGCGCCGAGGAGGCTCAGCCGGGAGCCGGCACTGTCGAGGTGATCCTGCGGCAAAGCGTCAACCTTGGCCAAGTTGATGACGACTCCCAGAAACGCAGCCCCGGATCAGCAGCTGAGCTCAGATGAGATTCGCGAGCGCCGGCGCGAGCCGATCGAGCGTGTCGATCGTCTGCGGCCAAGGCACGATCTCCACCCGCGTCACACCGACGCCAGCGAAGCCTGCGATTGTCTCAGTGATCCGATCGGTCGATCCCGTGATCGCAACGCCGAATCCAGTCGCCTCGGCGGACTTCTTCTCACCCGGCTCCACGAACACTCCGACGGATCGGCCTATCGACGCCGGATCCCGATCGATCCCTTGACAGATCCGATCCAGCTGTTCGGTCAGCTTTCGAAACGCCTCTGGCAGACTGCTCGAGGTGGCGTACGCACTCCAAATGTCGGCGTACGTGGCCGCCGCCGTGATTGTGCGAGTCGAATGGCCACCCATCATCAATGGCACTCGACCAGGCCGAGGTCCGCGCGGTCGGACTTCAACAGCGTCGGCACGATGGAACGCGCCATTGAACGTCACGCCAGACTCGCCGCGCAACAGCGGGACGATGATCTCCAGGGCCTCGAGGTAGCGCGACACCCTCTTGTCAGTTTCGTACCCGAGTTCCGTCGCACCTCCGCCGTGACCCGCGCCCAGACCAAGTACGAAGCGCCCGTCCGAGATCTCATCGAGCGTCTCAGCGGCTCGGACCACCATGCCGGGCTTGTGCTGCAGGGCCGACATGACCCACGTCCCCACGCGCACTTTCGACGTGCTCGCTGCAACCGCCCCGGTCATCGTGAGGCAGTCCCACCATCCACGCGGGCCAGGCCACTCCGGAACTCGCCAAAGGATCTCGTCTGCTAGCCACACCGTGTCGAAGCCGAGCTCCTCGCCGCGACGGGCAAGCGCACTGACTTCCGCCCACTTCGGCTTGACGGCGTCATCCGGGCTCTCGTGCATCGGCAGTACCAGGCCCAGCTGTAGACCCTCGCCCATCGTCTCTCCTTCGCCCGTGTGCGTGTGCCTCAATCTCCGCGGACTAATTTCCGTCACAGAAGGGCCGGCGTCCGTACGGGATTAGCGAGCAGCAGCGGAGGCGTCACCATAGCCTGACGACGCTGCTCCTGACCTGGCTTGGTGGCGGAGGTGAGGGGGCGACTAGTCCTCGTCCGCATCGAATCCAGCCTCAGCAGCAGCGGCGGCTTCCTCGTCGAGGAGCTTGTGGGAGTAGATGTCGAGCAGCCCAAGGGCGACGAGTCGGTCACCTTCCGGCTCGAACATGTCGGCGGTGCCGAGTGCGCGCGACACATGGTCGTGGAGGAGCGGGATGCCTGCTGCCATGGCGGTGACCAGTGCGGCTCGGATCCTCCGGTCGATTACGGGTGGATCGGAGCGGGCTAGGTCAGCACGAGTAAGCCATTGCTCGGTCATGCTCACCATTTCGTCGAAGATCACACCTGCCGTGGTGGACCCGTCGGCCAGGGCTCGTGCCACGTACCGGCCGAAGCGCTTTGACGTTTGCCGAGTGCTGACCGAACCGCTCGGATCTTCAAGGATCTGCGCGTTGAAGCGGTGCAGCATTTCGAACACGTACTCGTCGCACGCCTTGCGCAGAGCGTCTTTTGAGCCGTAGTGGTGTCGCAACAGCCCAGGGGAAACTCCCGCCGTTTGAGCGATGCCACGGATCGTCGCACGCTCGTAACCCTCCTCGGCAAAATGCTTGAGGGCGGCTTCACGGATCCGCGCACGAGCCGTGAGATCCTCGAATGCCACAGCTCCTCCGAACGGGTTCTTCGCCACCTCGGAGGGTTCTTCGGGGTCGGAGGTCATTCGCCCTTCAGGTCGCGTCGCCTGAACGCGAGTCCACCGAGGAGTGCGCCTGCGACGCCGATGGCGATCATGACTCCGTTCGCCTCCCAGTGTGGTGACACAGCAGGGGCCGAAGCCATCTGGTGGAACACCGAGGTGTCGAGTATCCAATGACTCACGGCACCGATGCCACCCACGATCACGATGAGCAGCGACCAGCCCAGCAGCGCGTAGAGAACGATCGATGTGATCCGAGGGCGTAACCCAAGCGCCATCACCCCGATGCCTGAGATCGCTACGGCTGGCGGGACCAGGTTCAGGCCGGCCTCCAGCAAGACTGTGAAGCTCACCCCGGCGTGCTGGCTGGTGGCGCCGAGCCATGTGAAGAGTCCTGCACCCAGGCCGTTGACCAGGAGAACGACGAGGCGACGAGAAGCCTTCCAGTGAGCCACGACGTGCGAGAGACCGGACGGACGAGGAGGTGGTCGAGCCTGCCGCCAGACTCCTCCGAGCGTGCGGCGACGAGTTGCCCAACGGCGACGAGTGCCACCAGGACCGCCAGCATCAGGAAGCACACGCCGAGCACGGCATCTGCGCCCGACCCCGGCGCGCCGAGCTTCGAGAACACCTTCTGAACTGACGACCCCGAGATCGTGCCACCCGCGGACTTGGCGATCAGTCCGAACAGCAATCCCGACGCACCGATCGCCACCCACCAGCCAATTACCGCAGGGCGCACCATCCGGATGGCAAGGCCCGTGGGTCCGGAGAGGAGCCGAAGATGGGGTTGGCTGGTCGCCCGGTCCGGCAGGACGCTCGCCCCCACGTCGCGGGAGCCCGCGACCCGCACGGCGATGACGCTCAACACCGCGCTGAAGACGATGATCGGCAGAAGGGCCAGGGAATGGGGAGATGTGAGGGGTTGGAGCTCCTCCACCCAACCGAGTGGCGAAGCCCAGATCAGTCCATGGAGGCCCACTCCTGCGTCGGCGATCATCCGAACGGCGTACGCGATGCCAAGGAACGCCGCGGCATAGGAGGCGGCCTGGCGTCGGGTCGCACCGAGCTGGCTGGTCAACGCACCGACCGCCAGGAACATGACCGCCGTCGCCACCATTGCCAGAGCGAAGTACAGGGCCGGACCGGCAGCGATGTCCACTTTCGAGTCGAGGCCGGAGAGGACCGTGATCAGAGCCGTGAGCGCCCACAGCGCGAAGACGCCGGCCCCCAGACCACCGAGTGCCTGGATGGCGGCACCCCTGCGGGTGGTCTGGCCGGTGAGCAACAGCTCCCAACGCCCACTTTCCTCCTCGCCCCGCAGCAGGCGGGTGCTGGTGAGCAGTCCCCATACGGCACCGAGGATCATCAGGGTCATCGAGATCTTGAACACGGTGAAGCCGGCGACGGTCTGGAGGTCCGGAGCTGGTCCGAACAGCGCGCTCGTCGCCTTGTTGGATCCGTACGCGGCGGCGAGGGCTTCCCGTTGCGACTGGGTCTTATAAACCGTCGTGTAGCTGATGGCTGACGAGGCGATGGCGATGCCAAAGACGTAGCCCCAGATAACTCCGGACCGGACGGCCTTCCGAGCGGTAAGGCCGCCAACGACCGTGCGAGGCGAACGCCCGACGGACGAGAAACGTTGCCCGCGGACGGCGAGCTCAGCGGGCAACGTGGTCCGCGTCACCGAGTTGGCCGTCGCCGCCGTATTGAGCCAGGAACAGTTCCTCCAAGGACGGCTCGCGGCTCAAGAGGCGAGCGACGCCGGCGGCGGCCAGGGCCTTCAGCAACGGCTCGACCGATCCCCGAACGTGGCATCGGACTACCGGGCCGTCCGGCTCCACCGAGGTCACTCCGGTCACCTTGGACAGGTCGGGTACCGCACCGTCGAAGGTCGCTTCCACCGTCAGCGCGCTGAGATGTCGCATCTGGCCCAACGTGCCCATCTCGATGAGGTTTCCGTCGCGGAGGATGCCCACGCGGTCACAGAGTGCCTCCACCTCGCTCATGATGTGCGACGAGAGAAATACGGTCTGCCCACGGTCGCGCGCCTCGTGGATGCAGTGGCGAAACGCCTGTTCCATAAGCGGGTCGAGCCCACTCGTCGGCTCGTCAAGCACCAGCAGGTCGGGGCGAACCATCAACGCGCCGATCAGGATGACCTTCTGCCGGTTCCCCTTCGAGTAAGCACGGACCTTCTTGGTGGGATCGAGGTCGAAACGGGCGATCAGTTCGTCTCGGTAGGCCGCGTCAATCTGACCTTGGACTCGCCCGAGCAAATGAAGGGTCTCGGCGCCGGTGAGTGAGGGCCAGAGGCTCGCCTCTCCGGGCACGAAGGCCAGGCGCCGGTGGATCTCAGCCGGCTGGCGCTGGCAGTCGAGCCCGAAGATCTCGCCGCGCCCCTCCGTAGGGTGGATGAGCCCCAGCAGCAGACGGATGGTGGTCGTCTTGCCCGCACCGTTGGGACCTAGGTAACCGACGACCTCGCCTTGGGCGACTTCGAGGTCGAGGTGGTCGAGGGCGGCGACACCCGCGTAGCGTTTGGTGAGGCCCTCCGTACGTATGGCCGTGGCTCCCATTGCCGACCACTCCTGTCCGCTGGATACTATACACAAGTATAGTCTGCTCTACATGTGTATTGTACGCTGCCGGTTGCCTCCCGAGTCCGGTCTGGTGGCTGCAGCGGTTGACCTTCGCGGACACTACTTGTAGGACTTCTCTAGATGACTAGAGAAGTCCTGAGACAGTTGCTTAGCTTCCAGCTGAACCCGGACTCCGGCGTGCCCGCCTATATGCAGCTGTCGCAGCAGTAAAGCAGGCCCTCAGGATGGGGGTGCTGGAACTCGGCGGCAAACTGCCAACGGTCAAAGAAGTGGTGGCCCAGGTCGCGATTAATCCAAACACCGTGATGAAGGCCTACTGGGAGCTTGAACGAGAAGGCCTGGTGGAAGGCCGCCAGGGTGTAGGCACGTTCGTATCCGGGTGTCCCGACGGGCCACCGCCGGTCACACAGGCACGGCTGGCCCGGAGCCTCGAGCGCTGGGTGCATACGGCTCGCCGCGAGGGTCTCGACGACGAGTCCATCGAGTCCCTGTTGCGCTCAACGCTGTCCAACTCTCCGATTGAGAGAACCGCGTGAGGAGAGAGAACATACCGGCAATCCTTACGACGGAGTTGGGCAAGCATTACGGCTCTACGTGGGCACTGCAAGACTGCTCGTTGTCGGATCCACGCGGCCGCATCACCGCGCTGGTCGGACCCAACGGCGCCGGGAAGACCACGCTGTTGAAGCTTCTCGTGGGACTGAGCGCCCCCACCACCGGTGAAGCGAAGCTGCTGGGCCGAACGCCCCGACAGAGCGAGGAGTTCTTGGCCAGCATCGCTACTTGGCTCAAGATGTGCCCCTATACAAGCGGTTGAGCACAAACGAGCACCTGGAAATGGGCGCGCGCGTCAATCGGAACTGGGATGCGGCTGGAGTCCGGGCGCGACTGGCCGCATTGAAGATCCCCGCCGACCGGCCGGTCGCCAAGCTCTCGGGTGGTCAGCGTGCCCAGGTGGGCCTGAGCATGGTCTTGGCCAAGCAGCCCCAGCTCCTCCTGCTCGACGAACCTATGGCCGCCCTGGACCCGTTGGCCCGTCGCGAGTTCTTGGCTTCTCTGACCGCGGCGGTCGCCGATGGGACTTTCTCAGTCATCATCTCCTCGCACCTCCTGCACGACCTCGAACGTGTCTGTGATCACCTGATTCTTCTGGCCGCGTCGCGGACCCAGCTCTGCGGCGACATCGATGACGTCCTCGCTTCCCATCGGGTGCTCTTGGCTCCACGTCGCAACATCAGCGATGTGGAACCAGGCGTCACTGTCATCAAGGCGACGCAGACGACCCGACAGACGCATCTTCTTGTGCATCTCAACGGGCCGGTCATCGATCCGGTCTGGGAGGTCACGGAGGTGGGATTGGAGGACATCATCCTGGCTTACATGGAACAGGACGACACACTGAGCACCCGTCAGCTGTCTGAGCTGGGGGCAGCCCGATGACCTATCTCATGTGGCGGCTGCACCGTATTCAAGTCCCCATCGCCGGGGTGGGCCTCGTCGCGCTCACGATCGTGCTGTTGCTCACCCCGAGCAGGGATGAAGCGGCGATCTCAGGCCTCGTCTCGGCCACCACCTTGGTGCCCGTCCTCCTCGGGCTGTTCTGGGGTGCGCCGCTCCTCGCCAAGGAGTTCGAGGACGGTACCCACAGCCTTGCCTGGACTCAAGGCGTCACACGCCAGCGCTGGCTGAGCAGCCACGTGTGGTGGGCCCTCCTTGCTGCCGCTGTGTGCGGAGCGGCGATCGCGGCGCTCGCTACCTGGTGGAGCCCTGCCCAGATTGCGCTGCGCCTCCCGAGGATCAGTAACGGACCTTTCGATGTTCAAGGGATCGCGCCGGTCGCCTACTCAGTCTTCGCGGTGGCCCTCGGCATTGCCATCGGCTCGGTCTTCCGGCGGATCCTTCCTGCCATGGCAATCACGGGCGCTTGCTTCGTTGCCCTGCGCGTTGTAATCGCCGTCTATGTGCGGCCGCACTACATCAGCCCGATGTCCAAGCTGGTTTCCGCTACGCAAGGCCAACGCCCCACCGTTGCGGTGCCCGCTGGCGCTTCCATCCTCTCGAATGTGACGCAGGGTTCTCGTGTGCTGATCACCTACCAACCTGCAACCAGGTTCTGGTCTTTCAAGGCATCGAGGCGGGCATCTACCTAGTCCTCGCCGCTGTCTTGGTCGCCTTTGCTTACCGGATGGTGCTGAAGCGCGACGCGTGAGACGGGGCGTGCAGCACTCAGTCGGGGGCTCGTGCTGCGTCGAACGTTGCCGGAAACCCTCGTCCGTGAGCTAGGGCGGACCCGAGGGAATTGGCGCAGTTCGAGCTGCCGAGGCAAGGCTGACCACCGTGATGCCGGATTTTGCAGTCACACGCGAACCGTTGCTCGCGGAAGAGGACGCCGGCTTGCTCCGACCCGCGAGGGCCCTTATCGGGTGGATGTCCGATCACCAGGCCGTGAGGGCTCTCGCCTCCGGACGGGACGATGCCGACTTCACGCCGGAGCAGAAGGCGCTTGTCTCCCGTGCCCGGGCCACCGTAGCTGCGCGTACGACCGACCTGGACCAGACAGGCATCGTCATGCCTTTGCCTCCGGAGCTGGCCGACCACGCGGCCGCGCTCCGAGCAAGCTCGCCGACGATGTTCGACGAAGGCTGGGATCTCGCCCTCGTCGACCTCTCGCGAGTCTGCGCCTTCCAGCCGACCGTACGCATCGCTCATGCTGAGGAGCGAGTGGCGGCCGCACTCGGCGAGGACTGGGCGGGTCTCGCCCGGCTGACCGTTCCTGTGGCCCCGAGCGGGCGTCTTCGCGCGTCGTTCGACGAGGCGCGCAACGCGTGGGTGATCGTCTCTCCGAACCGCAACCTGCGCCTGATCGGGCGTTTCACCGCGCCGGTTCCGGGATCACCTCTCGGCGGCGAGTCCGGCGACACTCCCGGCTTCGGCTTCGTCGTCACCGTGGCGCCTTCCTACCTTCAAGTCGCCGAGTTCTGCGGCCGGTACATCTTGCGCGACGGCTATCACCGCGCCCTCGGGCTGCTCGCCGCTGGAGTACCGGTCGTGCCTGCACTGGTGTGCAGCCTGGGGGCCATTGAGCAGCTGAACGTGCCCGGAACGCTTCCCCAGGAAGGTTTCCTCGGAGCCCAGCCCCCGTTGCTCCCCGATTACTTCCTCGACGACGTGGCAGTCGACGTCCTGACGCCTTCCGCACAGAAGATGGTCCTCATACAGGGAATCGAGATCGACTTCCTGTCCTGAAGATCCCAGGAAATGGACACCGTCCGGGTATGCTCCATCTTGGACAGGCCGCTCGGCATCGTCATCCTCCGAGCTGCCGGGGACGACGCGCTGTTTGCTGCCTAACCTTCTGGAGAAGATGCATGTCTGCCGTGGGAGATCGACAGTTCCCGAGTGATTCACCTGCCGACAACCCTGCGCCCGACCCCGCCCCGGACGGGCCGAGGACCACTCGTCGCGCCCTCATGGCAGGGCTTGCGGTGGGGGTCTCTGCACTCGTCGCCGATGGGCTTCTCGTCCCGAAGCCCGCCGACGCCGCACCCGATCCGGTGCTGCTCGGGCAACCCAATACCGCGACAGGGCTCACCGAGATCAGCAACACGAACGGGTCGACGGCCACGGCGGCACTGCAGTGCGATGACGTCGGAGGCGGCACCGGACCAGCCCTGGTGGCGATGCTCACCAACGCCGAGAACCTATCGCCTGCGATCCAGGCTTCGACCGTCGGCACCGGTCCGGCGATCGAAGCCTCTACTGAGAATGCTGCAGCGGCGGTTCGGGCAACGACGACCGGCGACGGCGCCGCGGTGACGGCGGTGACGAGCGCGGCCGCCACGGCTATGGAAGTCGGGGACGGCGGCGTCGGCACGGGTGCAGGGCTCGTCGTTAACCTGAGCTATTCGCCGAACGAGTCGACAGTCATGGAAGTGACCACCGACGGCCTTGGTTACGTCATCTACGCCACCTGCACCGGCTCGACGAATCCCCATCCGGTCCTCACCGTGTTGCATCGCGGACTCGGGTCCGGCATCGACGCGGTGATCGACAACCAAGGCAACATCCAGCCGGTCATCGCCGCGTCGACCAACGGGCCGGGTCCATCGCTTCAGGCGAGCGACGGCCCCGGTGGACTCGGAGGAGGCATCACGGCCACGATTCGAGGCGACCTCAACTACTCCCCGCCATTGACGGCCACGACCGCCGGCCGCGGTCCCGCCATCCGCGCGACCGTCGAGAACCCCGCGAGTGGAGGCCCGGCGTTCGAGGGCAGCGTGGATGGTCTCGGACCGGCCGTGAGCGCGAAGACTTCGGGCACCGCCAGCGCGCTGTTGGGTGAGATCACGAACACCGGGAACTCGAGTCCAGCCGTGTCGGGAGTCACCGCCGGCAAGGGCAGCGGGGTGGCAGGCTCGGGCGCCGCCGCCGGGGCGGCCGGAGTCTCGGGCGTCGGCACGCATGGAGCGACCGGGGTGCGCGGCTCGAGCGACTCCGGTGTAGGAGTCCATGCCGCCAGCAAGAACGGAGCCGCCCTCGAGGTCGTCGGCAAGGTCATCTTCAGCCGGAGCGGCATCGCGACGATCCCTTCGCACGAGAAGAGCCTGAAGGTGGATCTCGCCGGTGTGTCCACCGACAGCATGGTGTTCGCGACGCTTCAGAAGGCACTGGGGCCCGTCGGGGTCGCGAATGTTGTTCCAGCCGCCAGTTCGTTCACGATCAACTTGTCCGAGGTCGCGCCGAGCGCCGTCCGGGTGGCGTGGATGGTTCTCGGTTAGGGCGCGGCCGCCATCGATGCCCCTGGCGATCGCGGGGCGACGCCGCCATTCGCCTTGGACGACGAGGACTGAGCGGAGTGCGGTCGCGCTCATCAGCGGCCTCGTCCTGATCGGCGGGCTCACGCAGGAATCCGCTCGGGCGGAGAGCGTGCATGGACGAGCCGCCCGAGTCGGTGCGACGCCCGCCATCGGCCAGGACGTGCCGCGGCTCGGCGCGGTTGCGGGCTCGGCAGCTCTTCGCTTCGACGTGGAGTTGAAGCCGCGCGACCCGGCCGAGCTGGCGCGACTGGCCACGGACATCGCGACGCCGGGGAATCCCCTTTATCGCCGCTACCTGCCACGCGGGCGGCTGGCGGCAGACTTCGGGCCGACGCCGGCGGCGATCGCCTCGGTCACGGGAGGTTTGCAGGCGGCCGGCCTTTCCGTCCGAGGCATCTCGGCGGACCATCTGACGCTGTTCGTCTCCGGCACGGGGGCAAGAGTTTCCGCCGCCTTCTCGATCGGTCTCGAGCGCTACCGGCTCCCTGGCGGTCGGGTTGCGTTCGCGAACACGCGTCCGCCGCTCTTCGCGACAGGCACGGCCGCATCCGTCCAGGCGGTCGTAGGCCTGAGCAACGTCGTTCTGCCGACTGCGCTCGGATTGGCGAACCCTCGCGACGGGAGCGCACCAGAACCCGAGTCTCCCATCATGACGGGCGGTCCGCAGCCGTGCGCAACCGCAAGCTCGGTTGCTCGGGCAACCGGAGGGTACACGGCCGACGAGGTAGCGTCCGCGTACAGCCTCTCGGGCCTCTACGGCGTCGGCGACGAGGGCTCGGGCATCACCGTCTCGTTGTTCGAGCTGGGGCCGAATCGAACGAGTGATATCGCCGCCTACCAAACCTGCTACGGCACTTCGACTTCGGTCAGCTACACCGAGGTGGACGGCGGCGCCGGAACCGGGACGGGCTCAGGCGAGGCCGCGCTCGACATCGAGCAGGTGATCGGACTCGCTCCGAAGGCAACGATCCGCGTGTACCAGGGACCCGACACCCAAGTCGGCAGCCTGGACACGTATCAAAGAATCGTCGACGACGACACGGCCCAGGTCATCTCCACCTCCTGGGGCTACTGCGAGACGCAGGCCGCTTCGGTGCAGGCGGAGAACACCCTGTTCGAGATGGCTGCAGTGCAGGGCCAGTCGATCCTCGCGGCGAGCGGGGATCTCGGCTCGGAGGGGTGTGGTCCGGGAGATCTCGCCGTGGACGACCCAGGGAGCCAACCGTACGTCACCGGCGTCGGCGGCACGGAGCTGACCACGCTCGATCCGCCACCGCTGCAGTCGGTTTGGAACGCCAACGGCGCCGGTGGCGGCGGTGTCTCTGCGGTATGGAAGATGCCTGCCTACCAGGCGGAAGCGGAGCGATCGCTGGGCGTCGTGGACGGCTACTCAGCAGGATCGCCCTGTCGGGCGCAGAGCGGCTCGTATTGCCGGGAGGTCCCCGATGTGTCGGCCGACGCCGATCCCTCGACCGGGTACCTCGTCTACTACGACGGTGGATGGAGGGCCCTGGCCGGGACCAGTGGTGCGGCGCCGCTCTGGGCGGCAGTCTTCGCGCTCGTGGACGCGTCGCCCGCCTGTGCGGGCGCGCCACCGCTGGGATTCGCGAACCCGGCGCTGTACCGCGCCGCTGCCACCTCATACGAATCCGACTTCGATGACATCACCGCGGGTGACAACGATTTCACCGGCACCAACGACGGGCTCTACCCGGCCCTCCCCGGCTACGACATGGCGTCCGGCCTCGGGACGCCGATCGGTGACAGCCTGGCAGAGACCCTGTGCGAGAGCGGGGCGGTCGCCGGCCAGACCATCACCGTCACCAGCCCGGGCACCCAGACGACGAGGGTGGGCTCGCCGGTTGATCTCCAAATGGTCGCCAGCGACTCAAGCGGTGCCACTCTCGCCTTTTCGGCGACGGGGCTGCCAGATGGCCTTTCGATCGGGTCGTCCGGCGACATCGTCGGAGAGCCCACAGCCCTCGGCACCTTTTCCGTCGCCGTCACGGCGACTGATCCGTCAGTCGTGCAGGGTTCGGTCGAATTCGTCTGGAACGTTGTCGCCGAGGACGCCGACATCGTCACCGTCACGAGTCCGGGACCGCTGACCACCGAACGCGGGGCATCGGTCGACGAGCAGATCTCGGCGACGGACTCCGGGGACGCCGCTCTCACGTTTTCGGAGACCGGCCTCCCCGGGAGCCTTCAGCTCGACCCCGTGACCGGGCAGGTCCTGGGGACCGTGACCGGACACGCCGGCGAGTACCAAGTGGAGGTGGTCGCTTCCGACCCGACCGGAATGAGCGGATCGGCGTACTTCACCTGGACGGTTACGGCCCCCGACTCCGTCGTGGTCGCCAATCCCGGTTCGCAGTTCAATACGGTCGGCTCCTCCGTGAACACCCAGATCGGCGCCAGCGACTCGGCCGGCCTCGATCTGTACTTCTCGGCGGTCGGGCTGCCGAGAGGCCTGTCGATCAGCCCGGGGGGGACCGTCACGGGGATACCGTCGGCTGCCGGAGCGAGCTCGGTCACGGTGACCGCCACGGATGCGAACCTGGTGAGCGATGTTGCGACGTTCACCTGGGAGATCTACTCGATCGCCATCACGCCGCCGTCGCTCGCCAGCGGGACGGCGAAAACCGCCTATCGGGAGAGGCTCTCGGCGAGAGGCGGGAATTCGCCTTACATCTGGAGAATCGCCGCCGGCCGGTTGCCGGGGGGACTCCTTCTGTCGGCGTCGGCTGGGCTGATCTCGGGCAGGCCCAGCGAAGCCGGGACTTGGCGGTTCACCGTCGCCGCGACCGAGCGCGCGCATCGGTCGCTGGTCGCCACAAAGGCCTACACGATCGCTGTCGATCTCGCCATAACGCCCTCGTCGCTTCCCGCTGCTCGGGCAAAGGCCGTCTATTCGGCGAGGCTTGCCGCGATCGGCGGCAGGTCCCCGTACGCGTGGAGGATCGTCTCGGGCAGGCTGCCGGCGGGGCTGTCCCTTGTGCGGTCGACGGGTGTCATCTCGGGCCGCCCGCTCAGGGCGGGAATGTCCCGCGTTGCCGTGGAGGTGACCGAGCCCTCGCACCCGGCGTTGGCTGCCACGCGGGCCTACCGCCTCGTCGTGCGGGCCTGATCTCATCGTCCCTGCTAGAGCGTGCTTACGGTCCCCGATATCGAGTCAGTCGTCTACTAGGGTGACCGCGCAGTCGAGTGTCCGCTGACGCCTCAGGGAGAGCAAATGCCAGGATCGAGTCGGCGCGGCCGGCGCACGAAGTGGGCTACAGCTATGGCCGGCGTAACGGTCCTCGGGGCCGCCTTTGTTGGAGTCGTGCCTGCAGGGGCGAGCGCGCATGCAGCTCGTGCCCAGCAACGAGTGGCGTCGGGCACCTTCGCCCCGGTGAGCGGTTTTACCGTGGCGAAGGTGCCGACCGCCGCGCAGGTGAACGCCGCCGTCGCCGATGGCGCCGACTACATCGACTGCCAGCAGGATCAGACCGCCGGGCCCGATTTCGGCAGCTTCGGAGGCGACGTCCCGGAGACGGCGGCTGCGATCATCGGCTACGGGGTCCTCGACAAGGGCAATATCGCCAACTTGCCGACGGCGTTTGACAACCCCGCCTGCCCAGGTGCGACGCGCAACCTCCAGACCGACCTCACCAACGCGCTCACGTGGATGCTCGGCCAACAAGACACGACCGACCCGGTCGAAGGCGGCAGCGTCGGCGGGTCGTGGACCTTTGAATCGGTGTACTACACCTACTCGACGGGCCTTGCGCTCACCGCCCTAGGTCTCAACAACGACGTCCCGGCACTCGCGTCCGAGATAAATGGGGCCATCGCCCTCGGTCGGGCGTTTCTCTTCACTCCCGGTGAATTCGAGAACGAGCCGCCGCCGGGCGAGACCGGAGGCGCGGCAACGTGCACGACGACGCCGAACGACTACGTCTCCAGCAGCGGCACACAGGACACCTCCTATTACTGCGGGGGTTGGAACTACGAGCCCGAGTACTTGTGGGGCAGCCCCCGTTCGGACGAGTCGAACACCGGCTATGCCCTGACCGGACTTCATCTCACCGGAGGGCTGACTCCTGACGAGGCGGCACTGAATCTGGGCTGGCAGACGAACGACCAGGCCGACACGACCACCAACTCCTTCTGGGCCGGCTCGCACGACGACGGGGGCGGCAGCTACCAGCCAGCCATCGTGACCGACACCGGCGACGACTTTTCGTCGAACGCGAACGACAGCGGTTCGTTGCTTTTCGGTTTTGCCGACGACAACGCCCCGATTTCCAGCCCGCAGGTGGACGCGGCGATCCAATTCGACACGGACGCCCTCGACACCTACGAGAAGCAGGCCAACACCGACTCCGGTGGCCCCGGGTACGAGACCGGCGCCCACGTCATGGTGTTCCACGACGCGGCCACCGAAGACGGGTCGTGCGCTCCCGGCGCCACGGGATGTGACTGGGGCGACGGCTCGGGGGAGGGTGGCTTCCACTACTCGCTGTTCACGATCGCAAAGGGCCTCGGGTCGTACCTTCCTGCCAATCTGAGTGACGGCAGCAACTGGTACGCCAAGATCGCCGACCTGCTGGTGTCGCAGCAGGATACGACCTCGGTCTGCATTCCCGCCCAGGACACGCCCTGCAACTTCGGCTCGTGGCCCCCCGACCTTCGGGACGACTTCTCGACGATCTTCGCCACGGGACTTTCGATCGTGGCGCTCGGCCTCGTGGCGACACCACCGCCGCCCTTGAAAAAGGTCACCTCGGTCGCAGCCTCACCGGTTTGCACCGACGTCGCGCTCGGATGGACCAATCCCACGACGCCGAACTACGGAGGCGTCTTCATCCAGCGCAGCACGACCGGGTTTCCTGCGACGCCTGCCGACGGGACCCGAGTCGCCAACGTGCCCGCGCCGCGGACCACCTTCACCGACAAGAATCTCGTGCCGGGCACGAAGTACTACTACGCCCTCTTCGCGCACGACACGACCGGACAAGCGGTCGCCGGCGGGGCCGATATCGCGGTAACGCCCACCTGCACGGCTCCGCCGGCGCTGAGGAACCTGACCGCGATCGGCGCCACGGCACTGTGCAGCGAAGTCCTCCTCGCCTGGACCAACCCGACGACGAAGAACTACGGCGGCGCATATATCCAGCGCTCGAGGTCCGGGTTCCCAGCCAACTCTGCCGAGGGGACCCGTGTCGCCGCCGTGGGGGCGTCGCGGACCGGCTTCACCGACGAGCATCTCGTGCCGGGCAAGAAGTACTACTACGCCCTCTTCGCCCACGACACGACCGGTCTGGCGATCGCCAAGGGAGCCGACGTCGTCGCGACTCCGACGTGCCGGGCACCACAGTCGCTGAAGAACCTGACCGCGATCGTCGCCACGGCGGAATGCACGGCGGTCGTGCTCACCTGGACCAGCCCGACGACGACGCACTACGGCGGCACATATATCCAGCGCTCGACGTCCGGGTTCCCAGCCACCTCCGCCGGGGGGACCCGTGTCGCCGACGTGGGCGCGTCGCGGACCACCTTCACCGACAGGGGTCTCGTGCCCGACACGAAGTACTACTTCACCCTCTTCGCCCACGACACGACCGGTCTCGCGGTTGCCAAGGGAGCGGAGATCGTCGCCACCCCCACGTGCACGATCGAGTATCGACTGGAAGGCGGCGACGGGGGCGTCTTCGACTTTCACGCGAGCTTCTACGGCTCTGTTCCGGATCGGCAGATCAAGCTCTACGACTTCGTGGGGATGGCTTCGGCGTTGCACGGCTACTGGCTCGTGACGAGGACCGGCAGTGTCTTTAATTTCGGAAGCGCCCGCTCTCTCGGTTCGCTCTCCGATCGCGGTGTCGACGTCGACGACATCATGGGAATCGCTGCCTCGGGGACGGCTGGCGGCTACTGGCTCGTCTCGTCCACCGGAACGGTGTACCCCTTCGGGGACGCGCGCCACCTGGGCTCGCTCACGAGCCGAGGAGTTCACGTGCACGACGTCGTCGCCATCGCCAGTCCCGGACCGGGCGGCTACTGGCTCGTGACGAGCACGGGGCAAGTGTTCGGCTTCGGCAACGCCCTGCCTCACGGGTCCTGTGAACAGAAGATCTCCGGATGCTCGTCGCTCAAGGTGCCGATCGTCGCCGTGGCGAGTCCCGACCCCGGCGGTTACTGGCTCGTCGATCGGGACGGCGGAGTCTTCGCCTTCGGCGATGCCACATTCCACGGCTCCTGTGCCGAGGCCCAGTCCGGATGCTTCGGAGAGACCGACGTCGTCGGCATCGCGGCGCCGGACGCGGGAGGGTACTGGATCGTCAATGCCGGAGGGTCGGTGAGGGCCTTCGGCGATGCCCGCCAGTACGGTGGTTGTCCGTCGGCCAAATCGGGCTGCCAGAAGCTGAATCGACCGATCGTCGCCATCAGCTCGGGCCAAGCCCCGCAACTGGGATCCGCAACCAGCGCGAGCCGGGGGACTCAGTTCACGAGTCCTTCCCGGAATACCCGGTGGCTCGCCGGTCCGTCGCTCTGATTGCCCGGCTCTAGTCGCCTTCGGGCCTGGTCGGCGACGCCCCTGGGCAGAGATCAGGGGTTCGACGGCTCGAGGTCGCGCCGTGCGAAAGGAACGGTCTCTGCCGCCACGCCGAGCGGAGTTGCGGAACGTCGAACGTGGCTCGCGTCAAGGTCGGCCGGTTGCCAGATCGCGAGCGCAATCGCGGGAACCCTGGTTTCGAGGGCACGCGGAACGCTTCGCGGGCGGCAAGCGCCGTCGACCTGCCGCGTCCGCTGCGTACAACCGGTGAGGGCCACGAGCTCGTGCCCGCCTCCCGACCGGAATGTCGGGAGATCCGCCCTTACGACTTGACGGTCAGCGTCACCTTTGCCGACGTCGAGCCTGCGAAGTTGGCGCTACCCGGATAGGAGGCGACAAGCCTGTACTTGCCTGCCCGGAGCGCCTTGGCAGCGAGCTTGCACGATCCTGTGCCCGCGTGCAGGGCGATGGTGCACAACGTAGTGGTGGACACCTTCACCTTGAGGTTTCCCGAAGGTGCCGCACCGGCGAACTTCGGTACGACGGTGACGGAGAGGTGCTCTGCCTTCTCTTGGCCGTAGGTCAAGTTGGGGGCGGAGAGCCGAAGCGAGGTCTTCGTGCTCGCCCGTGCGACGGTGAGCGCCTGGCTCGTCGAGCTGGAGCCGGCAAACTTCGAGTCTCCGGAGTACGAGGCGACGGTGGGGAAGCTGCCCGCGGCGAGCCCGGCAGCCCCGATCGAACAATGGCCTGTGGCGGAGGTGAGCGTGATGTGGCACAGGACCTTCGCGCCCGACTCGACCGTGACGGTGCCGGTCGGATCGCTCGGTGACGTCGGCGTGACTGTCGCGGTGAAGACAGCGCTTTGCTCGTGTCCGAAGGTCACCCTCCCAGGGCCGAGGTGCAGCGCCGTCGCCGAAGCCGCGGTCCCGCCAGCGATGACCGACACCGTGTTGCTCCCGTTATTGGGCACGTAGACGCTGTCGGTCGAGGCATCGACTCCCACCGCGGCCGGACCGCTGCCGACGAGAATCGTGGCGGTGATCGTGTCGGTCAGTCCCGTCACCTCCGACACGGTGCCACCGCAATTGGCGACAAAAACATTGTCGGTGGAAGCGTCCAGGCCGACCGCCACGGGGCAGGTACCCGCCCCGAGCGCGGCGACAACCGCGTTCGTCGACTCGTCGATGACCGAAACCGTGTCGCTGCAGTCATTCGTGACGTAGACCGTCCCGGTCGTGGGATCGGCTGCGACTCCGTCCGGACAGCTGCCGACCCCGACGGTGGCGGTGACGGTGTCGTTCGACTCGTCGATGACCGAAACCGTGTCGCTGCACTCATTCCCGACGTAGACGGTGTCGGTGGCGGAGTCGGCTGCGACCCCATCAGGGCAACTGCCTACCCCGAGCGTCGCTTCGGCCTGGTGAAAGGTCGAGACCGTGCCGCCACCCGCATTCGCCACGTAGACCGCACCGGTGGTCGTGTCCAGGCCGACTCCCCAGGGGCTGTCGCCCACAGCGACTGTGGACTCGACCGAGCTGCTCGCCTCGTCAATCACCGACACGCTGTTGGATTGAGCGTCGGCGACAAAAACGTTGCCGGTCGTCGAGTCGACGGCAATACCCACGGCATCGCTCCCCACATTGATGGTGTTGGTGACCGTGTCGTTCGACTCTGCGATTACCGACACGCTGCTGGGCGGGACGCCGGATCCTCCCGAGGTCCCGGAGTTCGCGACGTAGACCTCCATCGTCGTGGGGTCGACCCCGACCGCCCAGGGCTGGTCGCCCACGGGGACGGTGCTCGTGACGGCATTGGTCGATCCATCGATCACCGCGATCGAATTCGAGCCATAGTCGGCGACAAAGACGGTGTCGGTTACGGGATCGACGGCCACGCCCTCGGGGCTGTCGCCCACTGTGACGGTGGCCGTGACGGCATTGGTCGACCCGTTGATCACCGAGATCGAGTTCGAGAGAGCGTTTACGACATAGACCGTGTCGCTCGAGGCGTCTACGGCGATGCCCGTAGGAGCGCTTCCCACCTCGATATTCGCGACGACCGCATTCGTGCTCCCGTCGATGACCGACACGGTGTTCGAGCCGGAGTTGGCCACGTAGGCGGTGTCGGTGGACGGGTCCACCCCGACTCCGACGGGAGTGCTGCCGACCGGGACCGTGTCGACAACGGTGCCGGTCGTCTCGTCCATGACCGAGACGGTGTTCGAGCCGGCGTTGGAGACGTAGACGACGCCGGTCGAGGAATCCACAGCGATGCCCAGCGGAGACGTGCCGACCGAGATGAGGGCGGGACTCGCCGTGGCCGGCGCCGCCGGCGCCACAACGACGCCCAGCGCTCCGAGGAACAACCCACACACGCCCAGCGCGACGCGCTTCACCGCCTGATCACTCCTACCACGTCTCCACCTCTCGAGGTCGATGGACCGAATCGGCCCGAGCAAACACAATAGGGCTCGCAAGCGGAACTCCCGGGGACCCGTATCCTTGTCGGCGTTTCGGGAGCAACACTTGAGCGACCAGGAGTATCACCTCCGAGTTAATCTCGTGCCGAAGCTCGCCAAGCACAGAATCGCCGACGCACCCCGGCAGAGCTGCAAGGTGTGTGGAGTGGTGTACGGCTCGAGCGTTTGCCTGTCGCTATCGACCTCGGGCCCAGGGCGGGCTTGCGGCCAAAGCTCCTCGCCACGGCGAGGCCGAGGTCGACATAGCCGCATGCGCGCGGCCACGTCCGCGACTCCCAGCAGGAGCACTATGTCGTCGATCTGCCGGGTGGCCGGACCAGTGTCCTTCTTCGTTGATGTCGCGACCTTCCAGATCGTCCCGTCCGGGGCTTGTACGACGCCGCTGTAGCCCCAGAGCGATTTCGCGGCCGGCTTCAGCGGCGTCGCGCCGGGATCCAGGGCGGCGCCAATGAGGCCGCTGACGGTGGCTGGCTGGGACACCCTGAGCGATAGCGTCAACCCACGAAAGCCGGTCGTCGGCGCCTCCGAGGCCAGCAGGCCGACCTGAGTGCCCAAACCGAAGGCGGTGGTGTAGAAGGCGTTGGCGACCGTGGGGTCGGGCACTTCGAGAATGACGGATTCAATGGAGGTCTTGGCAGGTCCTCTAGTGAGGTCGGCTTGTCGTCCTGCTCGCCGTCTCGCAGGACACTGGCACCAGATACGGCGCACGGTCCGCCGAGGCACTGGCCACCCAGACGTCGTCGTCGTGGGTGAGTCGATGCTCGGTCGCGACGGCGCTCTGCGCGGGAGCGTTGTCACTCATCGCTCCTGGATCAGCCCGAGCACGTTGCCGTCCGGGTCGGCGACGGTGGCCACCAGGCGGCCGCCACCGACGTCGTGTGCGGGCTCCTTCACGGTGGCACCGGCGGCGGTCACTTCGGCCAGCTTCGCCTCGAGGTCCGGCACGTGCCAGAAGGCCACCGACGAGGTCATGCTTTGCGGTCCACCGCCCGGCACCAGCCCGATGTGCTGGCCCGCGGCCTCGAAGCCTCTCGTGGCCTGCATAGCCCCTGGTCACCGGGTACAAACATCACCGCTAACGGTACTTCTGCCAGTCCGGGCTTGCCTGACCTGAACCGACTCCCCTGAGCGGGGAAAGAACGCCTCAGGACTGGATGAACGCCAGCAGATCGGCGTTGATCGTCTCGGCTTGGGTGGTCGGCATGCCGTGTGGGAATCCGGGATAGGTCTTCAGCGTCCCATTCTGCACAAGCTGCGCGGACAGCGGGCCGGAGTCGGCGTAGGGGACGATCTGGTCGTCGTCTCCGTGCATCACGAGCACGGGCACCGATAGTTTCTTGAGGTCCTCGGTGAAATCGGTCTGAGAGAAGGCAACGATGCCGTCGTAGTGTGCCTTCGCTCCGCCCATCATCCCCTGTCGCCACCAGTTCTCGATGATCGCTTCCGAGGGTTCGACGCCGGGCCGGTTGAAGCCGTAGAAGGGTCCCGAGGGCAGGGCACGATAGAACTCGGACCGATTGGCGGCCAGCTGGGCCTGAAGATCGTCGAACACGCTCTTCGGCAGGCCGCCGGGGTTGGCGTCGGTCTGCACCATGAGCGGCGGTACCGAACTGATGAGCACCGCTTTTGCGACGCGGCTCTCACCGTGGCGGGCGATGTAGCGGACCACCTCGCCACCACCGGTCGAGTGGCCGACGTGAACGGCGTCGTGGAGATCCAGATGTGCGGTCAGCGCGGCCAGGTCGTCGGCGTAGTGGTCCATGTCGTGACCACCGTCGGTCTGCGAGGAGCGGCCGTGCCCACGCCGGTCGGCGGCGATGACCCGGTAGCCATGGTGTAGGAAGAACAGCATCTGGGTGTCCCAGTCATCAGCCGAAAGCGGCCAGCCGTGACTGAACACGATCGCTTGGCCCGACCCCCAGTCCTTGTAGAAGATCTCCGTGCCATCGGTAGTGGTGATCGTGCCCATTCTCATGGTCCTCCTGTCTGGAAGTGATGCCCAAACGGCTATTTCTGTAAGTTGGAATTAGACTCTGCGGCAAGCCTTCAGCGGTTGTAAATAAGCGTGGGGGTGGTCAGGCCGAGATGTCCGCTTCGCCGATCCTTAAGTCCTGCTCTGGTCACGGTGCTTAATCTCTACCCCACGCCGCCGCCGTACGTCTAGCGATAGTTTCCTGGCTAGCTCGTGACGATGCGACATACGACCAGCTCAGCGACGGTATTTCGGCGCTCGCCGCGTAGTACCTAACTCGCCTGTCGAGCG